>Ga0310694_10002172_pt1 | contig 20653 bp, 14 predicted proteins | sample 174DNAGHGhighgp2_FD_203884 | JGI IMG/M metagenome (GOLD analysis project Ga0310694, IMG submission 203884) | Sheep rumen microbial communities from Palmerston North, Manawatu-Wanganui, New Zealand - 1742 DNA GHGhigh gp2 (v2) (version 2) | ecosystem: Host-associated > Mammals > Digestive system... | reverse complement strand
AAATAAAGAAGCCGCAGTAGTGGAAATCTTATTGAAAGGCAAAAAGGTACATCGTGTAATGGGAAAATGACGGCAGTGGTACGCTTGTGACGAGCAGCCTTAATCTCTGTTGTTGTCTTGGGGGAGGACAGGAGAATGAAGATGAAGAGGAAGCCGGCCTCGGATAAAGCAAGCCGTGAAAGCCTCGCTGCATGGTGAGACGTTCAGTGAAGGGTGTCAGATGCCAATGATGTAGAACAAAGGAAAAATCATTGTGGCAACTTTCTATCCTCGTAGTGTTCGTGCAAGTCAAGAGAACGTAATGGGCGGTGCCAGCGACAAGAAGGAAGTACAAGAACAAGCGTGCTCGGGCTATGCGGCTTTCTGCCAATGCTGACAGCGCAGCGCAAAACAAAGCCACGCCTCTCGATGGGGAAAGCAAAGAGGGCCACCCTCACGGTAGCCCTCAGCATCAGCAGTTATTCGGAGCGTCAGAAACGTGCAAATTCAAAGAAGAATACCGATGAATAAGTGCAAACGTCCGCGCTTGATGGAGCCTCACGGCTCGGAAGTGACGAAATTAGTGGTATGTAAGAATATCATGTTCATTCATATATTCTATAGCGTTGTGACCTTCTTTCTTAAATCGGGCAAGTACTCCCATCTTTTTGAATAAAAGATAGGTGAATTTTGCCATGTCATCAACGTCAAAACCGTCTCCTTCTATTGATATGTCTTCATAATTCATGCCCCCGTCTGTAGAATATTCACCGGAAATACATCCCTTTTCCTTTTTAGTCTTAAAATCATACATTGTAGGATTTTCCAACCATGTTCTTTTGGTTTGTTTGGCTTGACCAGCTTCTCCTATCCATGTATTTGGAATTGCAATATATGAAAAGAAAGAATGTTTCTTAACTTGAAGCAAACAATTTTTTATAAATTCTATATCATTTTCTTCAGAATTCAAATACCCTTCATGTTTCTTAGATAGCTCTATCAATTCTTTTTCATCATGTTCCTTTTCCATAGAATAATAACCTAGTATAGGAACAGATTTTCTAAAATGCTCAACAATAAATCTGCAATTATTTTTCAAATCTTCATTGGTGGTTATAAAATCAAAAATGAATATACCACCAATATTGCCAGTATCTTCGACAGAAGGAAGCTCACTTAAGTTAAAACTGTTTATTTCAGAATCCTGAATTAAATCACGAATATGTCGATAATGATAATTATAGGAACTTTCTGGCCAATTAAAACTACTTTGGTCGACTAAGCATATATATACATCACCATCAATTGATTCATTAAATCGTCTAACTATATCTATTATTTGTTCGTAAACATGGTCATAAAAATACCAGTTACGTTTTTTTAATTCTTCAAGTTTCTTGTATCTTTTTAGATACGACTCCGTTTGTTTTTCTAGGAGGCATGAACTAAAGCTTTCACAGAATCCCTGCCAAATTTTGAATTTAGATTCAATTAGCGTTCCTTTTCTTGTCGGCTTATTAAATGTAATATCATATGTGTATCTTCCATCTTGTGAACGTACATCTTTGAGAATTTGCCAAAACTTGGAACAAAAATCTTCTTGTTTCTTTTCCCACCCTTCGTAACCTTTGCTTTCGTCGTACAATTTTTGCAATTCAGCAATATGTTTTTTGCTAATGACGACTTCGTTATCTTTCGGAGTTCTGATTTTATGAACAAGACAATATGTTTTATACCCTTCAGGGTATTTCTGCCTGATTTTGCTGGCAAAAATACGAAGGTCGTCTCTTTGTTTCCATACCTCCTCAGAGTCAGCATCTATTTGCCTTAACTCATCTAATAATAAGGATGCTACTGCCATCTTTACCTTTTGAGGAATGGGCATGAAAAGTTTTATACCACTTTTGTAATTGACCCTATCCTTGCATTTCGGGAAAGATTCATTAATAAACTCGAACAATGTTTGAGGAAATTTATCAGCGAGATTCTTTACTCTTTTGGCTAAGGATTCCCATTCCTCCCATTCACTTTCAGACAGAGAGAGCAATTTTTTAGACTGCTCATCTGTTATAGAAGAGATAGAAGGAACTTTTTCGCAATCCAGTAAAACCTTAGTTAGGAATGGATGCGATTTCAATATAGAACTAACACGACTATTTTTCCCATTATATTTGATAATGAGATATACTAACGCTGCAATGATTACAGCAACGATAAGAGCTAATGCTATGATGTCGCTTGTCGCCATTTTATTCAGCTTGTTTCTTTGCTTTAGGTCTATTTATCTTCGGTATGATTTGGATGATAAAGCGTTTGTTGTAATCTTCCACTTTGTTGTCGCGGTTGATTCCATTAAATCCACTACCAGCTATAATTACCTCGGTATTGTACTTTCTAAAGTCAATACCTTTAGATTTCCAATAAAGGTAAAGTGCCAAAGCACGGTTATAGCTTAAATGGTACATTTCCACATTGTCAGGATTGTAGTTCCCACTTTTGAGGTTTTGCCATTTGATGGCAGCATTACCTTCTATAACCATCTGGTAATTGAAGTTCTCGTTCTCATTAAGGGACTGCAATATCTGTAAAATGTCATTTCCAACAGTGTCAACAATCCCAAGGTACTCAGGTTTGATTTTGTCATCATTAGAGTAGAAGATTTCTTTCTCTTGAAAGTCCTTAGCGTAAAACATCTTTCGTATGGAATCATATTCCAAAGAAGACGATTCACTGAGGACCTTGAATTGGTCTTCAAGGCGAAGGATGTTTTCGAGGTCTTGTTTATCTGCTATAGCTTCCTTGTATGCCCTTCTTAACTCTCCATTCATACCTCCTACTTTAACAAGGCATATAATGAAGAGGACAAGCATGACAAAGAAGAGACTTGTCATCAAGTCAGAATAACTGGTCCAAAACGGATCCTTTTGTTTTCCTTTTGCCATGATTAGTTCTTGATAGATTTAATAGCGGAAATCATTTCTTTCACAGCAGTCAGAAGGTCTGCATTCAACTTTGCACTGTCTGATTGAGTCTTGACCTGTGACTGTTTTAAGTTTTGAATCTCCTGTTTCAAATCTTTGTAGCAGGTAGCTTGAACATTAGCGTATTCAATGAGAGAATCGAGAACGTCTTTCAGTTTAGACAAAGAAGTAAATGCGGCCTGGTTGTCTTGAACGAATGTTCTAATATAGTCAGTAGAAGCTCTAAGCTGACCATTCAGTTCTTCAGAAACTGTAGAAGCATCTGTTGTTAATTCATCAAACTGTTTCCTCCACATTTCGCGTGCTTCAGAACCTGTTGGGAAATGTGTCTCTATAGCAGATTTGAATTGTTCCTGAAGCTTTCCTGCCGTCTCTTGGTTTTCTACAACCACCTTTAGAGATTTAGAGAAATCTTCAAAAGTCTGGACGATAGTATCAATCTTTGAGACAGCTGTATTCACCTCCTGAATGGTTGTGTTCAGTGAATCTTGATAACCATGGAAAGCGTCAAGGGACTCCGAAGATTCCTTCAATGTATTGAAGGTTTCAGCTATTTGTGTGGCAACTCTCGTTTGGTCCATTTTATTGATTTCGACTAAGAGAAGATGCTGCTTTTGAATGTTATCATTGAGTAGTTCAGCAGAGTTGGCATAGGCATCAAGATTATGTCCAAATTTGCCAATGAACTCTCCAAGGACACCCTTCAGGGAGTTAAGACTTGAAGCCATGCTGTTAGAAAGAACCGGCATCAGCTCTCTACGAACGAAATCATAGTATCCGTTTTTATTTTTATCACATTCAATAAGTGCTTTTTTGTAATTAACGGATGAATTCCGAATCATTAAATAAAGACCAACGAAGCTAGCTACCATTGCTATCACGACACCAATAAGAAGGTTTCTTAATGGTGACATTTCTCCAGCGTTGAATAATGCATCAACATTAAATGCAATTCCAGCAAGACCAGTGATGATACCTATGAATGTACCTGCTAGACCAAGGTAAAGAGGAACATTAACAGTATTAGAAATTTGCGTTTCAAGGGAGTCTATCTTCCTTTCGCAAATATCTTGAATAATGGAGAAGTCAGCAGATGTTCCCACATTCTTACAAAGGTAGGCGTTCGTTTCATTTATAACTTCTCTGAATGCAGCACTACCCGCGTTGTTTTTGATTCTAATTAAATCAACGTCAGCATATTCAATTTTCTCAATAGGTGCTACTTCTTCTAAGCTCTCTTCCTCCTCGTCATCTTCATCATTGACTGATTGTATGGTAGGAGGTTCTGGCACATGCCTTTTGGGTGGATTGTTGATAAATTGCTCAAGCTTTGTCTTAGATTGAAGAATATCTTTGGTAATAGATGATTGTACCAGCTCAAATGATGCTTCATTAGGGAAGAATCCTGCCAACTGAGCGATTTTTTCCTTAGTCTCTTTGAAAGACTTACTTTGATAAAATAAAACTACGGCAACGATGACCACTGCCAATACGATAAGGACAAATTCAAGAAGTCCCATTCCGAAAATAGTGATTGGTTCCATACTATTTAGAATAAATTAAGTTGCTGTTGATGATTGTTCTTATTATTTTTCTTTTCTTCCTTCAAAGCGTCTTTACGAGCTTTTGCTTCTTCAGGCGTTAGAGGGGTATAAGTTTCGTTCTCATTTGGATATTTTCCTTCTATATACAACTTCACTAAACCAGCATGTGAAAGAGGCGAAGTAATATCCCTAAACTCTATGTTTGTATTATAGTCCAAGAAAACGATGTCATTCGTTTTTGCTCTTTCCGCAATGCGAGAAACTATCTCATGAACTTCAGGAACATTATCCAACACCCATTTGTAAGTAGGAAGATAGATAAGCATTCTCGCATCAAAGTAGTTAAGCAATTCTTTACCATAGACACCTTTACGATGCCCAAGAGGTGGCCCAAAGTGTCTTACTGTTCTTTTAAGCCCCTTCATGGTATCGTTCTTAAACATTTCCACATCGACATCAGCCGTTTGGAAAACCTTAAGTCCTTGCCATATAGCTTCGACACAGGTAGCAGTCATTCCTGGAGTAAATGGAACAGGAATGTTTCCATGAGGGTAAAAAGGACTTAGCATCTGAGCATAGCGCTTTTCAGATGCAGATGTAATATCCAATATATCAGCATTTGGATATTGCTCCTGGATTTTTTCCAGTTTCCTTTTTTTGTTTTCAACGTATATCATCAGAATCTCATTTTTCTTGGGTTGTCTATATTTGTGATGTATCTCAAAGGAATAAATGTTTTTATCATACATTCAGCTTGATGCTGGAAGAATATTTCACCTTCATCTCTGCTCACATAATTTCTTTGAGTAGCAGCTATATTTACTCTCTGTAAATCTTCAATTTCACCACCACATGAGAATGAGCTAGATGCGGCGTTCCTATCGGTAAATAGAGTTTCTTTGAATGCCGCAACTTCTATATCTACATATAATAGGACTAAGGATGAACCTTCATTATGTTTTCTCCATGCCATTGGGTGGTCATCACAGAAACTTAGGCGCACATAATCTTGTAAACCATGTCTTCTGTCGTATCTCCGTGAATCAGGGTCTCCTCCAGGATTAGGAATATTTATATCGTTATTTTCGCAGTATTCCCATGAGTACAACCCTCCTAATTTCCTAATCTGATAAAGATTTTCTTTATCGGTGAAGTGATAGAATCTAGTTATACCTTTCATCCTTAGGTACTGAAGGATGGCATCACCATCTTCTTTCTGCCGCGTTACAATGGCAGTAAGACGCTCAACTTCGAGACGACGTTTTTCTTCTTCTCTTGCAAGTTTCTCTTCATATTCTCTTGCTTTACGTTCTCTTTCAAGCCTTTCTTCTTCTTCGCGCTGTCTTCTGATACGTTCCTGTTCCAGCCGACGAGCCTCTTCTTCAGCCCTACGCCTTTCCTCTTCTTCACGTCGACGTATTTCACGTTGGCGCAGCTCTTCTTTAAGCAGGCTGATGTCATTGAGAAGCTCTTCGTACAGGCTACTCAACTGATTATCTCTCAGTTCTTGCAATGCTGAAGAAGTACTGAAAAGCAAATCTTCAGCTCGCTCAGGTTCTTCAGCCTCTATGAAATCTCGAACAGAATCAAAGTTTTTGGCTACTTGCTGCTGAAGTTGCCTTCTTCTTTCCGCCTCTTCCTCTTTGCGTTTCTGCATCAGGTCTTTCATTGTTCGAACCTGACGCTTCTTTGGTGGATTGAAAGGCTTGATTTCTATTGGCTTTATATCAGAGAGGCTTTTTATCTCAAAGCTCGGAATTTCTACTTTTCGATTTTTTAGCTTCTCTAATTCAGCATCAGCCTTTCTTTTCTGTGCATTGAGTTCAGATATGCGCTTTGTCAGATCACTCAATTCCTTGTCGTAATCTGGTCCGAAGAATATGCTTTTTAATTTATCTAAAAACCCCATGCCTATGGCTTTATTTATTTCTTGAATAATTTAGCTTGGTGACCGAAGGATGCAAGCATTCTGTTCGTGGCGTCACAGAAGAACTGGAAAATGGCCTGTCGATCATCTTCATTGATATATGACAAAGGGCGGTCCTCGTATATGCGACAAGTTACCTTGTCATCAAGACGCTGCCATGTCAAAGAAGAACCATATTCCTGTTCGATAGCGTCCTTCTGAGTTATCAAAGCATCAAAGATACTTTTGTTTTTTTCCTGATTGCCGGAATTGATGTATGCTTCAATGCGGCAGTTGTCTTTGGTGATAACAAGATTAACATTTGTGGCAGGAATACCTTTGATAGATTTGCCTATCCATGCGTCTGATGTGGGCGTCGACTTGGCATAAACGCCGTTGTTTGCCTGGTTGTATTCAATGAACTGCTGCCAGAAATTCAACTTCTGCGCCCCTCCCTGCGTAAGAGAAGAAGATTTCTTCATGCTCTTAGCCCAGTCGTTAGGGCGTTCTACGATATTGAATTTCACAGCTGGCTCTGACTTTCCGATGCGCCATAGTTCAATTTCGATGAGGAAGAAAGCGCATTTATCATCGGTATGATTATTCAGCCATTCGATAGCCTGCTTGTGTTCGTCACGAGCACGCTTTACTATCCAAATGATGACTTCTGCGTCCTTGCCGGAAGCATAGGTTATAATCTTACCGAGGTGGTCGTGGTTTGTATCCTCCAACTGGTTCTCAATGATGATTTTCCTACCAGTACTTTCTTCAGTTGCGAAAATGTCCACACTGAATTCACCCACGGTTGACTCTTGTTCTTCAAGGACAATGTCTATGCCGATGGCTTCACTGAGCATAGAAAGGTTTTCTTCTTCAGCGAGCCATGGTGTGAAGTCCTTCGCTTCATGTTTCCAGATGGAGCGAAGATCTTCTATCTTTTCAAGTTTACCTAATTGTTTCATATCACGACTAATTATGAATTACAGCATATCGAGATTATTGTACAAGCAATTTAAATAATCGACAGTACAGATGCAGATATGATAGCAACCTTTGCCAGATGATTCGAACGGTTAGCCAAATAATTAGCACGGTCAGCAGAATATAGTGATGCTGCGATGCTATGATAGATTTGTTTATCATAAGCATCAAGGCCTTTGTCTGTAATACCCACAATATTTCCTCTGAAAGCAATCATTCCAGAACCCTTTAGCTGAGCTATTGCTGCATTAAATTTCTCCCTTTCATTTTCAATATTCAAATTGTGGTTTTGGAAGTGTCTGTATATATCATCAAGGGTAAGGTCAAAATTATTTTTGACCTGAGAATGAAAAATAATGATGTCGAGAATACCAGATAAGAAATGGTATTTCTCCACATTATACTCTCGCAACTTCTCTATCGGAAGATTGAGTGAGTGATATACATTTATTCCTTCATCTGTCATTTTCTACTATATTTTTACTTGTCCATTCATCAGGAGGGGGAGGAGTTCGTTCCGTAACTTGATAAGAGTTTCTATTTCGACTTCATTCCTTAAAACACCTTCAATTATTGGATTAATAAAATCACTATATCTTATGTCTAAATTATCCGAAGGTTTTAGCACATTGTAGTTCCTGGCGCCTTCCCAACTAAATACGGGCTGTTCTGATCCATAAGAGTTTCGGGTTGCATATTCTATAAAGACATCATCATTTACAAGTTGATAAGAATAAGCCAAATTGTTACCAGACAAGGGCTCCAAAATGATGACCGTATCTCTTGTAAGCCCGTCAAATGCAGCAATGCAAACTTTATGAAAATATACTCTTCTATTAGATAACAAAATATGCCTTCTTTTAAATCTACATAATCCGCTAACTGCATTTTCAATTGGAGCGAATTCACAGAAACTCATTTTGTGCCTTGGTATTACTTCAATAGGAGCGTACCTGTCATCTTCTTTGACGTCAGTTGGAGAAATTTTGTCAATATAAACTTTTAAATAATCAGATAATTTGACTACTTCCCAATCTATGGGAATTTCTCTCTTTAGTTTTTCGTTCCATACCATTTTCCCACCCGATGATTTGTAGGGACGACCGTTCTCATCGGGGAAGTCAAACTGTACAAACCAGTAGTCGTAAATCTGTTTGGCAAGTGCTTCCAGATTTTTGTTTATAGCGCGGTTGAGAGAGATTTTGCGGTCAATATCTGAAAATATATTTCCAATCTGTTTTTGATCTTCCAATGATGGAAGTAGTAAAGGCATGCATTCAAGAGCTTCAGATGAAAGAGCATAACGCTGACCACTACCACTTGCACTATTCGCAAAGTATTTATGGATATAAGGTGAGTTCATGAAGGCATTCAGAAACTTACCAGATATTTTACTTTCATCAGGTGTTATCAATGCACAGTGATATCCGAGTATGACATTATCGAAATCATCTGCAATATATGTAGGGATTCCAATGTCATATCTGGTCTCACTATCCTTCGTTAGTGCGACTTGACCTTTTTTCAGCGAGAATCTCTCTATCTGTTTGTCACTGGCTGATGCACTCATAAAATTGTCAACCATTTCATTTGTGACCGCCCAGTTATAGTAAACATCTGTAAAATTGCAGAGCTTAACAGATGACTCTCCATCTTTAGTTTTTTTATCGACATTGCTAATTTCAACTGTTGCAACATCTGACAGCTTGCATTTCTTCAGTTCCATGTTAACGATTGAATTTTAGCTTCTGAAGCTGTTGTAGAATATTCGATTCAAGTTGGTGGCTTTCCTCAAATTGCACTTTCAATGTAGAATTATAATCGGCCACCCTTGAATTAAATTCATCTTCTGTTATGTCAACATATTCTATTTTGATGTCAAAGTATTGACCTGCAGATAGACTATAACCCTTTTCTTTAATTTCTTCCTTGGATACAACTACAGAAAAATCATCCTTTTTTTCTTTGTTTCTAAAGGATTCCACTATTAATTGGATTTCCTCTGGAAGAAGGCGATGTTTTTTTAATCCTGCTTCTTGATAGTCCTCTCCAAGCTTGGAAGCATCAATGAGCACAGATTCATTATGCTTCTTAGTTTTGTCAATTATAACAACAGAAACATTGGTGCCTGTGTTAGCAAAGATGTTAGAAGGCATGGAAACCACGCCACCACACCAGCCGTTATCAACGATATGCTGTATTATCTTCTTCGCAATGCCCGTCTTCGAAGTGATGAAGCCTGTCGGAACGACGATGGCTGCTTTACCTTCGTCTTTCAGACTATATAACAAGTGTTGGAAGAAGCAAAGGTAAATCTCCATACCTTTCTTGTCCTTGTTGGGAATGTTGGGGATGCCTGCAAAGAAGCGCCCTTTGTAAGGGTCGGCTTTAAGGTCAGCATGATAATCGGAGAAGTCCAATTTGAAAGGTGGATTAGACACAATATAGTCAAATTTCCTTAATCCGTTCGGGTCTTTCTCTGATTTATGGAAGGGCTCGGTGAGCGTGTTACCATGAACCACATGACTCAGCGAGTGCGCAAATCCATTAAGAATCATGTTCAGCATGAGCATGGTAGAGGATTTGTCGCTGATGTCCTGCGTATAGACGGTGCAATTATTCGCCCCAATGGCATGTGCCAGGGCGATAACCAACGTACCCGTTCCTGCGGACGGGTCGTAGCAGGACACTGAATGAACATCTTCAGATGGGTCAACAAGCAGCTGCGCCATGATTTCAGCTACAGCGTGCGGTGTGTAGTATTCCGCATAGGTACCACCACCGTTGGCGTTATAATCTTTAATGAGGTATTCAAAGATTGTTGAGAAGAAATCGTAGCCACAAGAGAAAGCCGATTCGAAGCTGAACTGTGCGATGGCTTCAATAAGAGATTTACAAAAAGCGTTTTTCTTTTGCGTACCACCATTGATGAGTTCAGCGATAGGACGAAGGATGGGTTCCGTAGTCTTATCCGCATTTTGAATATAGAAGATACTCTGATTAGATTTCGCGATGTCTTCCAGTGCTGCATCGAAGAGCGTAGCAAAGTTAGGCTCGTTGCGGAACTTTGCAAGGTAGGAGATTAGATGATTCTTCCTAAGCTCTACCACATCTTCCATGCAGTCGCACATCGAATCGTAATCATCATCAGACATCTTCTCAAAGAATTCCTGTTCGTCTTCAGCATCGGAAAGCCCCGGTGCCCATTTCTTTGCTTCGTGAATGAACTTGTCATTCAGGAACTTGTAGAGGAACGTCTCTACAAGGATGATATACTCATTACCACCGCCAGCTAGACCTGCATTGAAAGTGATAGCTTTCAGTCGGTCGATAAGCGCGATGGTATCATTTTTTATAACCTCTATATTTTCCATTTTGATATTACTATATTGCTCTTCTTTCATGTTGATACTCTCTGTTGATGACTTCCCCGATGTACTGCCTTGTGGGGCGAGTTGACTGTATATTTTCACCGACGAAAGTTTGTGTAATGAATGTCACGATCTTTCGGGTGAAGTAGTCAGCATTAGCGGTAAGGTCTTCATTATGCAAATAGCAATCGTCCGTTTTCTCTTTAATAGAGAGAAGGACAGCATTGAGTTTCTGCTTGTTTTTCGACCAGCCATAAGGATTTGGTGTTGTCGATTCCTGCTCCTCTTTCTGCTCCAGACGTTTGTGGATTCGCGCAAACTTCAGGTCGTTATGATATTGCAGAGAGAGGATGCGGTCTTTTTCATTCAAGATGCGGACTCGTCTCAGGATATCATTCAAGTTAGCCACCCGGTCAGCCATATTAAACTCTGTGGTTTCATTGATATCCTTTTTCTTCAGCACACGCTTGAACTCTTCAAGAAGCGAAATGAATTCTGGATCTTGCGGGTCGATGCACTGCGTAAGCTGCTGCCGTGTGCTACGAACCGTTTCCTTGAATTGTTGCTGAAGAACCAGCTCACCTTCACCTTCTTTATAGAAAGAGAAGGTCACATTCTCCAGTTCCTGGTTGAGCATTTGCTGAAGGTTTTCCTGGTCAGCTGAACTCTGCTCGTAATTTACCCAGTCCAAACGGCGAGTGACTATCTTCAAAAGATTTTTCAATTCTTTGATGGTCACAATATCTGCCGTATCTGTACCTTGGGCAACAAGCATATTGTCCAAGTCGCGGACATCCTCTAAAGCGTGCTCAATGCTATGAAGTTCGGCTTTGTCTGAAATCAAATCAACTTGACGTGCAAAGATGTCAAGGTCATTTACATTGTATTTTTTCAGGACTTCATTGGAAGACTTTATGCGGTCAAGAGCTTCTTCTACAGATACGAACAAGTTATCGTATGTTTTCGCGCTGTCACCTGCTTCTTCTTCCAGCTCTTCCTGATATTTTGCATTGGTCTTATTGTATTCCTCTTCTATATTAGCGAAGTCCACCACATGACCATAATGCAAGGACTGATATGGGCGGTTTACTCGTGTGAGGGTTTGCAGAAGGTTATGTTCTTTCGGAAGGCGGTTGAGATATAATTTCTTTAGACGTGGTGCATCAAAACCAGTTTGTAGCATCATAAAGACAATCAGCAAATCAACCTTGCCTTGCTTGTATAAGTTCACCCATTTCTCTCTTTCCTCTTTCGTACCTTCTTTGTCAAGAATAAGGGCTGCACGGTAACAGCCTTTAGCAATAGGTTTCGTCTTAGAATCAATTACAGAAGCAGGTACAGAAACATAGAACTGAACTCCGTCCTCAGCAGTCTTTGTTTCCAGCTCCTCTGGGTCAGCATATTGTTCCAAGAATAATTTGTACATCAGACGCGCTTGTGCCGACGAGCTACAAATCATCATTCCTCCCACGTTTCGATATTCGGGACCTCGTGTGCGGAAAGCTTTCAAATCAGACATGATGTAGTCAAGGAGAGGTTGCACGTAGTTCTCGTGACTATAAACCAACTCCGGCTTCACTGAGCGAATCTTGACTCTTATCTGCTTCAGCACTTCCTGCATCTTGATTTTGAAGTTCGATTCAATCTTCTCCCTCATTAAACGTAGCGTGTAGCCATCAGCAATAGAAGCGTTATAGAAATACTTATGAATATAATCACCGAAGATATCCTTCGTGTTGTATTCTCTTGAAACGATAGGCGTACCCGTAAGTGCTATACGAATAGCGTTACGGTCGGACGCCATTAAGTTTTTCAAGAAGCAGCCATTAACGCTATAATCTCGATGTGCTTCGTCAATGAAGTATATTCGTTTGTTGTTAAGGTTATAGTCGTTTTTTGAGGTAGCCCTGGCATCAGATGAAAACTTCTGAATGTTTACCACCGTTATTTCCTGCTCACCATTTGTATTTTGCGTAGTGAGGTTTGAAGAAATAATCTTCTTGAAATCTTCCTTGCTCTCTGCCAGTTTAACTCGAAGTCCTCTTTTCCTGAACTCTGAATGTGCCTGTTGAAGGAGGTCAAGGCGGTCAACAATGAAAAAGAACTGAGGCGAAATACCTTTCTTTGAATAGTAGTCGGTAAGGAACTTCACACAATAATATGAGAGTGCAGTCTTACCGCTCCCTTGGGTGTGCCAAATGACACCTTTGTCATTTCCATCTTCGAGCCATTTTTCAATAGCTTTGGCTGCGAATAATTGAGGATAACGCATAATGTGTTTTTGTAAGCCGTTGGCTTCATCAACATACGCTATACCATACTTCAGGAAGAAGTAGAATCTTTCAAAGGTAAATAAGCTATTTATCATTCGCTTAGTTGGACCAAGGGTTTCCAACAAGCGGAGGAACCAATCCGCACTTCTGAATGAGTGCTTATTATTGTCTTTCAAAATATATTCAATGTCCTGAGAAGGTATTTTTGTAACGACCTGTGGAATAGGGAAAGACTCTTGTCCATCTTCGCGGAACAAGTTATATTTTGTATTATATAACCCAGTAGTAGCATAGAAAGCTCCCTGCGTAGGTACCACATTGTCCGTATCATATTCCATGTCGTTAGAAAACATCATCATTTGTGTGATGTTGATATATCGACGGAATTTAGGATTCTGGAAGCGAACCTTCATGCGTTTGGCTTCTGCTTGGATACCTTCATGATTGTTGTCCGGCTTCACTTCGATGAATGCAAGGGGCAAACCGTTGATGAAGATAGTTATATCAGGTCGGAAGTTGTCATCCTTTTTGGAGCCACATGTCATTTCCGTTGTGACTTGGAAAGTATTGTTGAGCTTAAATGCTTCCTCGTCTGTGAAATCAACAATACGCCCTTGCCCTGGCTCCATGAGAATCTCATTGTAAAAATGTCTTCCCAGGTCATTATATCCGACAGAAGTTTGGATATCAGCCAGTTTCTTTTCAGCATCCTCCTCAGTTAAACTGGGATTTAATTTCAGGAACGCTTCCTTAAACTTATTGGTCAGGATATTGGTCAGGGGGTCGTATGGCTCCTGCTGTTCCTGTGGCTTGGCAGAATTGTTCGAGGATATATACTCGAAGCCCATCCCGACAAGATGTATTAGTGCAGGGAATTTAACTCTACTATCTTCTGAAAATTCTGACATAGTTTGTAACAAGCAACTCCCCCGACAGTGTCTCTACGGGCGACCAAACCCTTACTAACACTGCGGAGGAGTTCTTTATTTTGTTTTGCCTTTCGGCGATTGTGGTCTTTTGTAGAGCATGTGCGCGTATGCAGGTGCGTGTGCGCTCATGTATGATGCAAAAGTACATATTTTCCCTGAGAAATCTCTAAAAGAGATTAGAATTTTAGCGTTCTTTATGTATTTCCGTAGCATTTTATTCTCTTAGCGACCAGAAAACGTCTTTTTTGACGCATACAGAAGGGTAAAAACAGGGAATTTGGATAGCATCCGCGTTAAAGTATCTTTACACTGGGAAAAAGTGCCCGAAAAATTGTACCTTTGCGTTTTAAAAAGGATTAGTTAGATGACTTACATAATAGCTGCCATCATAGCAGGCTTCCTTATATTGTTGACAATTCTTTGCACTGTAGTAAGGAAACAAAACACTGTAAAAAAATATCGAGCCATACTCGATAGGCTGTATGGTGTTTTGAAGAATGGTTGTGAAGAATTCAATACGATAAGCAACCCTACAAAAGAACTGGGCGAAGATGAATTTCTCAAATTCAAAGAGAAATACAAATCACCTCTTCAAGAATTGAAGGACACTCTTGTTCACTGTCCTAAGAGTCTTATAACTGAAGAATTGGAAAATCTTATCATTGCGTATGATGGTATGGAAGCAAGATATAACGAAAATAATCAGTGTTTCCATGCATTGGAAAATATAAAAAGAGATTTTACTCGCAGCTCAACTCAGTTGAACAGCTTATTATCAGAACAACATTATTTCGCATGTTCAGAGAAGGATGATTTCCTTAGTGATTGGAGAAGTTTGTTGGGAGATATATCTTTGGTTTTAAGAAAAGCGAAGGAGTATGTAACGAACCTTGATGATATTCAAAAGTATAATGAAACCATAGATGGCATTGTTAAAATACGGAAGCAGCATAATGTTCGCTATGTGCGCGATATGCTAGTAGAGAGGAAAGATTTCTTTGATAACGCTTTAGATTACCCTCTTGATGACCAACAAAGAACTGCAATCGTAAAACTGGAGGATAATGGATTGGTTGTCAGTAGCGCAGGAAGTGGCAAGACAAGTACTATCATTGGACGATGCAAATATCTTATCGAGCAAGAACATATCGAAGCAAATAAGATATTGCTTATATCATTCACGAGAAAAGCGGCAGAAGAACTTCGAGACCGTTTAGGTTACGAAGATGTTCAATGCAGCACTTTTCACGGATTAGCTTACAAGATATTATCCATTGTAAATGATGAGAAGCCATCTATAACAGATGAGGGATTGAAACTAAATGTTTTCAATAGGTTGATGAAAACAGAGCATTTTCGTGATGCTGTAATACATTACATCAACCACATGCAGCGTTTCATGTTGTTTGCCCATCAATATGAAACCGCAGAACAGTATTATGCCGATCGTAAGAAATACGGCATACAGTCTCTATATCGTGATATGCAGGGCGATATCAGTTTCACGAAAAGTGAGGAAGAGTATCAGATTGCCGTTTTTCTGACTGAGTTAGGCGTTTCTTATGTTTATGAGAAGCCCTATATCTATAAGACTTTCACAAAAGAGCATCGTCAATATCGCCCAGATTTTACCATCTATTGGACCGATTCAGCAGGACTTCAGCACACTGTCTATTTGGAGCATTATGCAATAGACAAGAATAATAGAGTACCACGCTGGTTTGGTGAAGGAAAAAAAGGTGGCTGGACAGAAGCAAATAGAATATATAATCAAGGCATCTTGTGGAAAGAGGAGCTTCATGCAGAGCATGGAACAACTCTTATAAAGACACATAGTTATGATTTTCATGAAAAAAGGATTAGGCAAGTTCTGATTGATGAATTACGACGTGTTGGAGTGCCTATTAAAGAACGAACCAGTGAAGAACTTCGCACGATGTTAGTTAGCCGTAGTAAGCAGATTGAAAAATCGGTAGTTCAGCTGATAACATCGTTCGCAAACCTTTTGAAAGCAAATCAGATAGATATAGATAAGCTCATCAGTGATTGTGAGAACGAAGATGAGAAACGCAACCGTTTCATTATTAAAGAAATTGTTAAACCATATTATGAGCAATACGAGGCTATTAAGCTCAAACGTGGTGAAAAGGACTTCACAGATTGTATAATAGAAGCTACAGAACTTTGTGAAGAAGGAAAGTGGCTTGAAGAATACTCTCACATTTTGGTGGATGAGTTCCAAGATATTTCCCTAGACAGATACAGGTTTTTACAGGCTTTAAGGAGTAAACGCCCTTTGACAAAACTTTTTTGTGTAGGCGATGATTGGCAGTCAATATATCGTTTCACTGGAAGCGACATGTCGCTTTTTAATGAGTTCCAACGCTATTTTGGCTATACAGAAGAAAGCCGTATTGAAACGACATACCGCTTTGGCAACCCACTTATGGATATTTCGTCTGAATTTATCCAAAAGAATCCAATACAAAAGAAAAAGAATTTGCGCCAGGGTAAAGCAGATGCTTTAACAAACCTATATTTCAAAGAAGTTGAAAAGGATGGAATGCTTGATGCTGTTTCTTCGATTATAGCAACCATTCCAGCAGAAGAGTCTGTACTGATTATTGGCAGATATATTTATGATGCTCGTTCAATCGGGTATGAGTTTCCTTTGAACGATGTAAATAGAAAAAACATATTCGTCAAAATAGGAGATAGAAAAGTTCAATACTTAACTTGTCATTCAGCGAAAGGGCTTGAAGCAGATCATGTTCTTTTGGTGAACTGCAATCAAGGAGTGTACGGCTTCCCTTCATTGGTTGAAGATGATCCATTACTCCGCTATGTTTTGAGCAATAAGGACGAATATGAGTATTCCGAGGAACGACGACTGTTTTACGTTGCAATAACAAGAGGCCGCAAAGATACTTATGTTCTTTACGAAAAGAACAATTCATCAATTTTTGTCGAAGAATTATATGATGTAACTCCAGATGAAATGGAGGTTTGCCCTGTCTGCAAGATAGGACACTTAGAACCTGTTAGAAGCAATGTGGCGAAAAACGGCACTCCATACACGTTGTATCGATGCAGCAATTATCAAGCTGGATGTGAATATCAAAAGTATGTTTTTGATAACGAATAGGAACAATGAAAAGTATCAAGCTGATAAAGGGTGAGTTCGACAAAACCCTTGAATTGTTGTTGGCACCAGGCATCCGAGCAGGTTTTCCTTCGCCTGCGGAGGACTACCTGCGAGAGAGCCTTGACTTCAACCGTGACCTGATACGGCATCCCGAAGCCACCTTCTACGGACAGGTAGAGGGTGACAGCATGGAAGATGTCGGCATCTGTGACGGAGATATAGCCGTTATCGACCGCAGCCTGGAACCTCAGCATGGCGATGTCGTGGTGGGTTTTGTCAATGGGGACTTCACAGTTAAGTTCCTTGACCTGACCCACAAGAAAGACGGCTATATCGAACTGCGTCCTGCTAACAAGAATTACCCAGTATTCCGCATCGAAGAAGACGATGATTTCGAGGTGTGGGGCGTGGTTGTTTGGACGATTAAAAACTGGAAGAGATAGACTATATGAAAAGATTATTTATCCTAACCATCCTGTCTGTTTTTGTGATAGGAACCTTTGCCCAGACGCAGAGGTATTTTTGTGAAATCAAGGGCATCGAAAAAGATTTATCTTCGGGCCTGAAGATAGTGTTTGACTTCGGCAACAACCCTATTTATTCGGCATGGGGTGGCTTAAAAAGCAAGCAAAAGCTTGTGGATGAGAACGGCGAAGAAATCCCCTTTAACAGTATGGTTGATGCTGGCAACTATATGTCAAGCAAAGGGTGGTCTTTTCAGCAGGCTTATTCGTCCGTCTATTCAGGGCAAGTCATTGTCCATTGGATATTCTATAAGGATGCAGAAAAGCCCGAAGATGCCGTGAAGGGCATAATGACCAAGGAACAATATCAAAGGCAGAAGCAACAGTAATGTACGGCATCGTTGACTGCGATAACTGCTATGTCTCGTGCGAAAGAGTCTTTCGCCCAGACCTGAACGGAGTACCCGTTGTTGTTTTGTCGAACAACGACGGTTGCGTAGTGGCCCGCAGCAACGAGGCAAAGAAGATGGGCATCAAAGCCGGAACTCCTTATTTCCAGCTTGCCCAGCTATTCCCGAATCAAAAGATAGCCGTGTTCTCCAGTAACTACGAGCTATATGGAGAACTCACGGGGCGAGTAGTGGAGATCATCCGTCAGGAAGCCCCTGCCTATTTCCGCTACAGCATCGACGAGTGCTTTGTCTATTTCGATGGTTTTGCGGATGCAAACCTGAAGGAATGGGGCGAGAACCTGCACAAGCGCATCAAGCGCAGTGTCGGTATGCCAGTAAGCATCGGCCTTGCCCCGACAAAGACCTTGGCGAAGATGGCCAGTCACTTCGCGAAGAAGTACCCTGGCTATCGTCACTGCTGTCTCATCGACACCGACGAGAAGCGGAAAAAGGCGTTGAAACTTTATCCCATAGATGAAGTGTGGGGCATCGGACGAAGGTATGCCGCCAAGCTGCAGAGCCTCGGAGTGCAGACGGCCTACGACTTTGCTGAGCACCATGGGGACTGGGTGCGCACTATCTTCAATAACATTGTCATCTATAGGACATGGCAGGAACTCAACGGCGTAGATGCCGTGCCCAATGAGGAGATGGCAAAGAAGAAAAGCATCTGCACGAGCCGTAGTTTCAATGGCATGGTGACCGACCTTGACACCTTGAAGACCCATGTCTCAAACTACGCTGCGCGATGTGCCGAGAAACTGCGACAACAAGGCACTGTTGCCAGTATTGTCAGCGTGTTCCTTTACACCAATGCTTTTCGTGATGACTTGCCTCAGTATTGGAACTTTAGGGAAAAACAGCTGACTGTTGGCACCAACAGCACCATTGATATAGTGAAAGCCGCCAACGAAGTGCTGGAGAGCATCTACATTCAAGGCTATCACTATAAGAAAGCCGGTGTCATCGTCATGGGCATTGGTCCCAATTCGCCCATGCAGTTAGACCTGTTCGACTACAATGCCGAACAGTTCCAGAAGATGAAACGGCTTGATGCAGTCATCGACCGCATCAACAAAGTCAATGGTACCGAGACTATTGTCCTTGGTAGTCAGCAGTACACGCAGAAAGATGGCAAGGGAAAAGCCGAAGTCTTTGCCAACGCCATAAAACATGACTTCAGAAGTAAGAATCCTACTACAAGGTGGAGTGATATTATAAAGTTAAAATAAGCAAATTACGTTAATAAAACATAAATCTTTATTCTTTTGAAGGTACATAAAACGCCTGAAAAAGAAGCAGAATTTGGCTAATTCTTTATAAAGCAAAGAGTTAGCCAAATTTCTTTGATTTCATTCGGGTAAACCTGAAACAGCATTTTGCCCGCATTGTATGTTACATATTCGTCAAACATACAATAGCGCAATGTGCTTCGTGGGGAAGTACAGGGAACCCATCTTTTGGGCAGTGGAGAACATCTTAGATATAGAGGCAGTGGTGGAATTCATTATACCACTCCTCCTACATCTACTGTGTTGAAGGTATCACTCTGTGGGAACTTCTCACAACCAATATACAACGTATCGAAGGCATCTGTGCCGTCGGTACGGTGTTCAAGCAGGTCCTCTTCCGTCTCAGCCAGCTTTTCACCGGCTTTGTTCTTGTGAAATCCATTGCGCCCACGGCTAACGCCCGCCGCCTGAACAGCGAGGATAAGGTCATCGTTATTCTGGCGGTTGAAGAACGGCATGAGCCGTTGCTTCCCTGCGAAAGCCTGGTTGATGAGCAGGTATTTCTCATCATGTCGCATAGGATTTCCGAGATACACGTCAATGACCGTCCAGCCATGGCGTTCAAACTCATGGATGATCACCCAACGAAAGTCCTGTTCGTTGACCGCATAGTTTGACCCCAGGGCCGTAGTGTCATAATAGAAAATCACCGTCTTATTCTGGTGAAAAGCGTAGTACTGGCAGAAGTCGTCAATGAGAGCGGGAAGTTTCCGCTCGAATTTGACGTAGAACGACTTCAGGACGTTCAACCTTCTGCCCGACGGCTGACCTGCAACAATCCAGTTGATGTTCGCGTTATAGTCCATGCCGATGCAGATAGGAGCGAGAGGGTTGCAGTCGCGGTCAGCGCGGCAATCCAGTTCACCGCTAAAGCTTTGCGCCTCATTCTCGGCATAGAACGACTGCGCCACCTCATCGAGGTATTCAAAGTTAGAAGCGTCGTACTTATGCCGCTCCTTCATGGAAGAGTAGAAGCCATCCTTTGCGATGCCTATGCGTTGGCATAGAATGGAAGTCTGGAATGTCAGCGGCGTAAGGTCGCGCTTCATCTGTCGGATGTAATTCTCGCCGAGCAGCTGCAAGTTCTCGATGGAAGAATACTCTTTGTAGTATGTCGCTACAGAACGCAGTTGATTCAGTTGCCTGTCCTTGTGCCGCAGCTGATAGATCCAGGCACGAGGAATTTCCTGCCCTGCAGCTTTGGTCTTCTTCATCCGTTCCTTCAGCTTCCAGATATCATACACTAGCCCCTCAATGGCCCGTATCACCTCCACGTCCATCTTCTCCTTGTAGTGCAGGAACCAAGACCCTTTCTGTATCTGCGGCATATCCGAGA
>Ga0310694_10002169_pt1 | contig 20669 bp, 13 predicted proteins | sample 174DNAGHGhighgp2_FD_203884 | JGI IMG/M metagenome (GOLD analysis project Ga0310694, IMG submission 203884) | Sheep rumen microbial communities from Palmerston North, Manawatu-Wanganui, New Zealand - 1742 DNA GHGhigh gp2 (v2) (version 2) | ecosystem: Host-associated > Mammals > Digestive system... | reverse complement strand
GCATCCAGAAAGCGTTGTATTTGCCGCTTCCGGCAGTAGCCGCAATGGATACTTCGTACAAAATGCTGTCGCGGCACGTGTCCGGTTTAGCCATCGGTAATGGCCACCAATCCCATGCTTGCATGGAAACGGAGCAGACAATTACTATTATGGTCGCGAATACTTTCCTCATAATCGGACACGGTATAGTTGTGCGCATGGAGTATTGCGCTTATCGTTTCCCAAACCGGTATAGAGCGTTCCGTCTATTACCCAGCTAATCATATTCTCGCGTGCGTCATCCGGTAGATGACCAAGGCGCACCCATTCGTCTTTAGCCGCTTCGTAGCGAAGTATATCATCGTAATAAATTCCAGTTGTAAGAGTTCCTCCGTAAAAACTGCCACCACACAGATAGATGTATTGTCCGTCGCTGACGGCCGTTGCATTGTGCCGTTTTCCCTTTAGCGGCGCGCATTTATGCCATATAATACTGTCGTTTTTCAGTTCCGCTTTCGTCCAAAAATCGGAACTGCCGTCACGGGTGTAGCCGGCACCGAGATACAGGCAGTCGGCGCACATGCCTCCGCTGGCGCTGTGTGTGCGGGGGGGGTAATCCGCCATCCGGGGCAATTCGTCCGCTAATTGTGTCCATCGGTCATTGGAAATATCATAGCGGAATATCCATCGTTCGAAATTCTGTTTTCCTCCGCAGGCGGCATAGATATAGTTGCCATCGGTCACTGTCACAGCGCCTACTGTCCGTTCCGACGGATAAGAGATCAGACGTGTCCACGTGTCGCTTGACGGTGTCCATTTCCACCAATCGCTAAGATATGCACTGTCCGCTAACACATGACCGTTGAACCCCATGCCTATAAATACCTCGCCGTTGACGGCTATTGCACGCGGACGTACGCGTGCTTTAAGAGGTGTGGATCCTAAATCGCTCCAACTGTCCGTGACGGGGTTATAGCAATATATATGGTTTGTCGGTTTGCCGTTCAAATCCCGACCTCCGAATACGTAACCTTTTCCGTTGAGACTGAACGAGGCTGCTGAAGTGAGTGCCACAGGGGCGGAGACACAACGCTCTACCGCCTTGTCCAATTGGCAGATTTCTTGCTGGCAACTACTCAAAAGAATGCCGAGGACAAGCAATAATATGTTTCCGGTTTGTTTCATTTTACTGTCAGCTGGTCATGTATCATACGGTGTGTATATTGTTGAATGTATGCTTTTAGATAATCTGTCATGGGGGCTATCCGCTTGGGGTCTGACGTGTTGACAATGTTGGCACGCAGACAGCGGTCGTTGCGGTAATCATATACACCGGTTACATGCTCCCCGTCGAATTGGACTAACAGACTGTCAGAGAAAATCTGAAATACGGTAGCGTTGTAGCAAACAGCGTACGGGTGCGTCTTCGGCTTGGTCAATGCGTCTTCGCCGAAGGCAAAGTATGGCTCATCATAGTTTAAGAATCCGAGTACAGATGGCATGATGTCTGTTTGGCAGATTACTTCTGCACGCTTTTCTGCAGGCATTTGAGGATGATAGAATGCTACGGGCACTTCATACTGTCCGCGATCGTTCGTGTACTCTGGAAGAGTCAGTTCGTTGGTGTGGTCGGCGGTGATGACGAATAGCGTGTGCTCGAACCATGGCTCATGGCTGACGGTCTCAAAGAAACGACGCAAGGAATAATCTGAATAGCCGATAGGCTCATGTACCGGTTTGGTGCCTTTTGGGAACGAATCCTTATATTGTTCTGGTATTTTGAACGGGTGATGACTCGATGCTGTGAACATGGCGGTCATGAATGGTTCAGGCAATGTGTCCAACACGCGAGCGTAGTATTGTAGAAACTCTTCGTCCCAGATGGCCCATGTCCCGTCAAACGCTTCTGGACCGTCATATTCGTTCATACCGTAGTATCGTTTTATTCCTGATGCACGCGCATAAGCCTGAAATCCCATACTGCCGTTGGGCGCACCGTGAAAGAAGGCAGTATAGTAACCTTTGCGGTTCAGACAGTCGGCGATGGAGGACAGGGTATTGGTTGAGTAGGGGGTCACAATAAAAGACTCTATCAGCATAGGAATAGATGACAGCACGGAGGGCATGGCATCTATACTTTTCCGGCCCGTTGCATACGAATAGTCGAACGTCACCGACTGTTCCAATAATGAGTCCAAAAACGGGGTATAACCCTGATAACCTTCAATATCGCGGTTGTAGAAACCAATATATTCTTTGCTGAAAGACTCTAATATAAGCACAATAACATTGTCTGTTCGCATTTCTGTTTCCCCTGTTGAATGAATCGGATTCATATGTTCCGGCAATTCTTCTTCGGAGAAATATTTTGGTTCCGGATAGGAGGGTACAGCTATTGTCTGCATTAGTGAAAACGGGGTATTCAGCACTAATGCACATTCACGAGGGGTATTGGTGTATTGAAGTGCATTGCTCAATGTGATGGGGCGGGTATAACTACCGAAACCTCCTCTTATTCCGATGACGCTGAAATAAGCAGTAACGACAAATAGCAGTAACTCAAGGAGGAAATGCTTGATTTTTGCATGTCTTTTGAGCGGTAACCCTAAACCATATACTTTTCTGGTGCCAATGGATAGGGCTACTATAACCAAAATAAGCATAAGGGCTACATACCAGTACTGGATAATTCCTTCTTTGATAATAGAGACGAAGTTGTTGTCATTCGAATATTCGGTAAAAAAAGTACAGGTTGTCCGGCGGTCTGTAAAGGGTATATAGGCAATGTCAATCGTGTTGGCGGCTAAACCCAAGGCGTTCGGTATTAGGAAGAGCCAATTCAATACATGCTGATACCGTAGATTTTCACGCCATTGCACGGGTAATGGAAGAAGAATAGCAATGAGGTAGAGGGAACTTAAATACAGAACTGCCGACAAATCGAAACGGATACCGCCGCCCATCAGTTCCAGCAGATGTCCGAAACTGACATTCGGAAACATCGCCCGGTCTGCAAAAAAACAGAACAGGCGGAGTGAACTGTATAATGCTAAAACGAGCAGTATATTGCATGCTGCAACCGTCCATGGATGTCTCCAAATACGTTTAATCATGCCGTTTCTGTCCTCACTTTTAACTCTCAACTATCCTTGTTTTCCGCTTCAATTCAAAGTCGCGCCCTAAATAATTTTGTCGTACTACCGGATTGGCTGCCAATTCTTCCGGGGTGCCGTGGAATAAAATTCGTCCTTCGAAGAGAAGGTAGGCGCGATCGGTAATCATCAGGGTCTCATCGACATTGTGGTCGGTTATCAGTATGCCGATGTTCTTGTCTTTGAGGCGCCATACGACGTCCTGTATCTCTTGTACGGCAATAGGGTCAACGCCCGCAAAGGGTTCATCCAGCATCACAAACTTAGGCTCTATGGCCAGGCAACGCGCAATCTCTGTACGTCTCCGCTCACCGCCGCTCAAGCGGTCACCCAGGTTATTACGGACATGTGCTAAATTAAACTCCTTGATGAGTTGTTCCAGTTTCTCGGCTTGGTATTCCTTGCTGAAATCCGTCAGTTCCAATACGGCGCGGATGTTATCTTCCACGGTCATCTTGCGGAATACGCTCGCCTCTTGAGGCAGGTAACCAATCCCCATCTTGGCGCGTTTGTACATGGGATAACCTGTAATATCCTTGTCGTTTAGAAATATACGGCCGTTGTTTGCTGCTACAAGACCGGTGGTCATATAGAATGTGGTCGTCTTACCTGCTCCGTTAGGACCAAGCAAACCGACAATCTCGCCTTGCTCCAACTCAATGGACACGTCATCGACAACTGTCCTCTTGCCGTACTTCTTTACCAGATGTTCTGTCCTCAGTTTATCCATAGTTCTTCTTGTAATGGCTATCAGTCTTCTATGACAACTTCCACCGGGCAGTGGTCGCTATGTACCGCATCGGTGAGAATCTTCGCTTCTCGCAAACGCCCGCGAAGACTCTCGCTTACCCAATGATAATCTATACGCCATCCTACATTTCGAGCACGTGAGCCTGCACGCCAACTCCACCAACTGTAGCGCTCGGGGCTGGAATCAAACACACGGAACGAGTCCACCAATCCGCTCGCTTCCCAACGGTCCATCCATTCACGCTCCTCGGGTAGAAAACCAGACACTCCAATTTGGCGCTCTGGGTGGTTGATGTCAATAGGTTTGTGGCAGATGTTGTAATCTCCGCAGATAACAAGATTCGGACGTTCTTTGCGTAACTCGTTGACCCATAGGAGCAAGTCCTCTAAAAACTCCATTTTGTACTCCTGACGCACATCGCCGGTCGTGCCACTCGGGATATAGGCATCTACAATAGTCAGATCGCCAAAATCAACTCGCAGTACGCGACCTTCGCGGTCGTACTTGGGATTACCCATGCCTACCACCACTTTATCCGGCTCTTTTTTGGTAAATATGCATACACCCGAATAGCCTTTTTTCTCTGCGGAATGAATATAGCTGTGGTAACCGAGTTCGCCCATGGATAGTACGTCTATCTGTTCGGGTTGTGCTTTACTCTCCTGTATGCAGAAGACATCGGGATTCTCCTGACGTAACCATTCCAAGAGTCCCTTGTTGATGGCGGAGCGGATTCCGTTGAGATTGTAACTGATAATTTTCATAAATTGTTGGGCTTATTCGATGATTTTTCCGTTGAGATCATAGGTCTGACCGTTACGGAGGATGTACAACTGCCCGTTACGCAGTACTTTCGTACTTTGTACAGGATCACTGGGTACTTCTTCCACTCCCTCAGGCCAACCGCCGATATAGAGGAATTTGATCAGGTTATTGGATAGAGTGATATTGGTAATCTCATGGTCAATCAGTTCAGTCCATTGTTTGGAGCCGGCGGGGAAAGCGTCTTTAGCCTTGCCGTTGTAGCCGTTATTGGGATTGTCGTCGTCATAGGAAGGCGCTTTCCCGTCCGCTTCTACCAAATCAACACCCATTGTATTACTATTGTTGTTTACTGTGTTGTTTGTCCATTTGCTGTTGCTGTAGCGGATATGAGTGAGGAGCATTCCTCTACCTGGCAGGTAAGAGTCCCAACCTTGTTTGACACGGTTTTCTACAAGATAGAAATCCGTCGGATTGGGGGAAGTGCCAACTAAATTATGTGCGTCTGAGCTACATATAAGCAGAGCCTCTCCGCTCTCGTTGAGTGGGTGTAACGTCACATTCTCTGGCTCCTTCAGGATGCGAGGAGTTATCCAACCGCAGAAGAAACGCTCGTATGCCGAATAGGATGGAGGGGTGTTGCCGTCATTATTATAGGGACCGTAATCCAGTATATCCCAAGTGCCCAATGTCTTGTGAGTCGTGCCTGTTTCCTCGGTAATATACAAATCCGGTAAACCCAATACGTGGCTGAACTCATGGCAAAAAGTACCGATCCCATTATATACTTCGCCCGTATATTGAATCTCGTTCGAGCAGGCATAGTTATTTACTTGTTTGCCATCCACAATACATTTGATTCCTTGACCTTGATAGATAAGTACGGAGTTGTGCGGCCAAATAGTATTCGCTGGACCGCCGTCAGCCTCACCATAGCCCGCGTAGATAACATACACAAAATCAACAAAACCGTCGTTGTTATTGTCATATTGAGTGAAATCTACGTCAAACTGACTGTCGGCTAACTTGCATGCTTCATCAATCATCTTGTCCGCATTCATATCTTGATTGTAATAAGAATCATTTTTTCCGTAGTAGGACAAGTTTTGACTCAAGGTAACTGGACCCGCTACGTCAAAAATGGGATTGTATTGACCCCAACTTTGGTCATGGAAATATTGTCTTGCGCTACCTTGACAGGTAATATGTTCGGTGTACGTTTGACCATCATAGGAATAACTGTACTTATAGTCGCGAGTGAAATTTTCGCCGTCAATCATGTTCTTTATCGTGTCAATGGGCGTTTTGAATGACTTGTCTTTGAAATTCACTAATATAATCAGTCCTCGCGGAGCAAGGTTTAATGTACTGCCCACTTTTTTCTCTTCGCGTGCTCGTCGTGCTTGTTGGCGTTCTGCGCCTCTACGCATACGCACGGCTTTTACTTCTTCTGAAAGAGGCTTCAAGGTCGTTTCGTCCAACCAATTGCCTTTGGCATCGGTCATGTAGTGATAATAGGCATTACCATGTAAATATACGGTTTTTTCTGTCCCGTCTTCCGCAATCCGGCTGATAGCTCCACGGCGAGCTGGGATGGCTATTGCGCTTATTGCAATTGCGCTTAAAAATATAGTGTTAAATATTTTTTTCATAATATTGTTCTCTTTTTGTCATGTTTACCGGATATGTGTACTTGTCGTCTGCAAAGACAATATTCCGGGTATAAAAGTTTTGTGACCAATATACCGGATGTTTGCATGACATTTATCTGCCATTCTCGTTCGCATGTCGTTCGCATTGCGGACGTCTCCGGTAGGTCTCTTTTCCTGTCGTTAACGGTCAATAATCAGCTCTTCTTCATTCCGTGTTTCTCCAACCACCGTTTCTCGCATTTACTACGGTCTTCGGCATTGTGTGCTTTCCGGATTCCGATTACTACTTCGCCTCTTCGGTTGGTCTTGGCATATTTCAGCCAGCCGCGCTTGTTCTCTTTAATTAGCCAACCGTCTTCGGTCATCATCCAATGTTTGTGCTCGTCTCCACGAAGAAACGTGCGTAGCGTGTATCCGTTCGGCTGTACGCGCTCGATTAATCCGCGATAAGCGGGGACATTGTGTTTTTCTGGGGCGCTTTGTGACCCTTCTTGGGCTTTCATCCCAAGAGACATGGTAGCCAGCAGGGCTGCCAATAAAAGGATTTTTTTCATGATTATTATGGTGTTTTTATTGCTCTTTGGGGACTATATACTTTTAACCTGCTTTTAACGAGGTTTTAACCTGCTTTTAACGAGGTTTGTTATTTATGGTTGCTATGATTCTCGTTTTCTTTGATTTTCTTGAATAATTCGCTCGCAAATACAAAATCATTAAGAGCCTCGTTGTCGCTGTTCATAATCTCATGACGGCTACCTTCCCATTCTTTGCGACCGTTCTTGAGGAATACAATCGAGTCGCCTATCTCCATGATGGAGTTCATGTCATGGCTGTTGATGATTGTGCATATGTTGTATTCACGGGTAATGTCCTGAATCAGCGCATCTATGACCAAACTCGTCTTCGGATCCAAACCCGAGTTCGGCTCGTCGCAGAATAGGTATTTCGGCTCCAGCACAATAGCTCTCGCTATCGCTACACGTTTCTGCTGACCTCCGGATATCTCATTCGGCATCAAGTTCCATACATGTTCTGGGATCTCTACTCGACGCAGACAGAATTCCGCACGGGCCTTACGTTCCTCTTTGCTCTTATGGCTGAACATCTCCATCGGAAAAAGTACATTCTCCATTACGCTCATCGAGTCAAACAGAGCAGAACCTTGAAATAACACGCCTACCTCCCGATGAAGCATACGAATGTCCTTGTTGCGCATTTCTGCTAAGTCACGACCGTCATATAATATCTGACCGCTGTCTGGTGTATGCAAACCGATGAGGCTTTTCATCAATACCGTTTTGCCACTGCCGGACTGACCGATAATCATATTCACCTCTCCGTCACGCAACGTCGTGGACACATGGTCAAGTACCACATTCCCGTCAAAACTCTTTACGATGTCCTTTACCTCTATCATTTATTCTCAATTCTCAACTCTCAACTCTCAATTCTCAAAGCAGTAATTTGCTCAGTATCAAATCCATGAATAAGATCATGATGTTGCTGTTTACGACCGCGCTCGTACTCGCCTTGCCCACTTCCAAAGCACCGCCACGGACATAATAACCGTAGTAACTGCTCATGCTCGTAATCACAAACGCAAATACAAGGCTCTTGATAATGCCGTACCATACATAGTAAGGATTGAACGCGTACTGCACGCCTATCAAATAATCATGTACGGTAATGATGTCGGTAAACGCTCCTACTGCCCAACCACCTACCAAACCTACAGCCGTGGACACGATCACTAACATCGGCATCATCGCCACAAAAGCAATTATCTTTGGCAAAATAAGATAGTTGGCACTATTCACACCCATTATCTCCAAAGCGTCTATCTGTTCTGTAATACGCATAGTGCCTATCTCTGAGGCAATGTTCGAACCTACTTTTCCTGCCAGTATCAGACATAGAATAGTACTCGAGAACTCCAAAAGCAAAGTCTCGCGTGTCAGCAATCCTACCGTATAAGTCGGCAGTAACGGATTTTCCGTGTTGATTTTTGCCTGTATGGTCAATATAGCCCCGATAAAAACAGAGATAATCAGCACGATGGGCAGCGATTGTAATCCCTGTTTCTCCAACTCCCGACTGAACTGACGCCAGAACATTCGCTGGCGGTCCGGCAAACGAAGCACACGCCCCATTAGCATTACATATTCTCCTATGTGTTGTAAGATGTGCATTGTAGTCTTTTTACAAAAAGTATGCCGTGTATTACAAAAAGTGCGCAAAGGTACAAAAAAAAATCGACATACGCAAGAGCGATGCCGATTTTTTGAATATTTTCGTAAAATTATTTTACGATTGTGCCTTGTGCGTTGTACAGAACACCGTTCATTTCGATGAACAACTGACCGTTGCGAACCACTTTGACAGCCTTCTTCTCAACATTCATATTGTTGATAGCGGTCGGGTCTGTCAGACTGAACTCAACTTTCTGAACGCGTGCGTATTGACTGTCGTCGCTGTCAGCTTCGCTGAACCAAATCATAACTTCACCGGCGGCAACTTCCAGCCATTTGGATACAACAACAGTCTTCGTGTCGGTTAATTGTTGCTCTTCAATAAGGTCGTTCACACGAATAACGCGTGCTGCTTTGCTGCTGGAGGTATGGGTTGCGCTTACGCGAACAAAACCGGCAACAGTAGTGGTGAACTTAATGGACGAACCCTGGAAGAAGGAACCGCTGCGTACTGCGTATTCACCTTTGACAAGCAGAGCTTGTGAATTGAAATCTGCATTGTTGGCGATGCCCGAAACGTTAGACAAAAGAATCTCCTCGTCTTTGGTAGCAAATTTAATCTCCTCAGCACCGGCTTTCGTCCAGTCCCATACGGTTGCTTCGCTTACCTCTACTTGAGCCAACTCAGCTTTCTCGCTGGCTACCAATACGATTGCTTCAGAAGCAACGAAATCAGAGTTGTTGTCATTCTTTGCCTGACATACGATGCTATAGTTGCCTGCGGCCTCGGCTACGAAATCAAACTTGGCTGTTGTGGCACCTTCTTGCTCTGCCTCGTTTACAAACCATTTATATACGTTGGCCTTAACATCAGTTGTTGCGGTAAAAGATGCCTTCTGACCTACAAATGCCTCTGTCGGACCTGCAATCTCTACTTTGGCTACAGGATCATTTACTACAACAGGGGTAGAACCGGATACGGTGTACTCTAATTTCTTGAATTTGAAGTCATCAGAAGTGGTTAGTCTCAAGTATGGTTTCTCTTCTACTTCAACAATATCTGCTGGCGTGAAATCTGCTGACGCTCCGGCTTTTACCATCACCATTTTGCGCTCAGGATCTTCGTTTACATAGAGAAAACGGTCGTTCTTGTCGGAACTTCCGAAAACGGTAATGGTTCCGCTAACTTCGGCTGAGGGTACTTCTACCAATACAGGACCGCTTTTAGCTTTGATTTCACTTCCATCATAGGTGTAAACACCGTCAGATTCTACTACAGAAATGAATTGGTCTGCAGCCATTAAGCTAAAGCTTGCTAATACGGCAGCTGCTAATGTGAAAATTTTTTTCATTTTGTGTTTTTGTGTTTTAAGTTAAACGAAAAATTGGATTGGTTATATAGTGTTTTGCTATATACATTTTGCAAAATTCGCTGCAAAGGTACTACTTTTCATGCATATACGCAAATAAAATGGTAGAAAAAGTGATTTTTTTGCAATTTGCGTCAATTATTCTACATCCGAACGGCTTATTTTGACTACAAAACAATTATTTTCAACAAAACATTTGCGTATGTCAGAAAAATATATTATCTTTGCACGCTTTTTGAAAAAAATACAACATAATTAATATTTTATCATGAGAAAAGTTGCAACATTTGTGCTATTTTGCGTTTTGGCAGTAGCCGCAAACGCTATTCCTGCTAAACGAGGATGGCAAACACGTACACAGGCGGACGGTACTACGATTGAGGTACAAGTCGTCGGCGATGAATTTTATCACTACACCATCAACCGTGATGGATTACAAGTTCGTGAGAATGAAAAGGGAATGTTCGAAATCGTAGGACAAGCACCTACTGCTTCTGAATTTAACGCCCGTCGCGCAAAAGCAAAAGCAAGACGCGCGCCTAAAGGAATAGGTACAGAACCTAATCTCGCCCCTAAAGGAGTCGTTATTCTGGTCAACTTTGCCGACAGTAAAATGAAATCCGGTCATACACAGGAGGTTTTTGATGAATTGTGCAACTCCGCTAATTGCACCGTGAATGACGGATACCCTTCTGCCGGACAGTATTTCGCTGACCAGTCCAATGGACAATACCATCCTGTCTTTGATGTGTTTGGACCTGTAACACTGGACAAGAATGTGGCCTATTATGGCGAAGACGCTTCTTCTAACCCGGATGATGAAGGCAACGACAAACATGCCACGGATGCCGTGGTAGAGGGTTGTATAAAAGCGGACCAACAATTTGATATCAACTGGTCGGACTACGACTCTGATTCGGATGGCAATATCGACTTTGTTTATGTCATTTACGCCGGTAAAGGACAGGCTGACGGAGGATCTGCCAATACCATTTGGCCGCATAACTGGGAAGTCAGTTCTGCCCGCTCGTATGGCAATTGTACGTACGAAGCGTCAGAATGTATCGTAGGTGGCAAGAAAATTGAAAACTATGCCATGTCCTCCGAACTTTCCGGAAATGCACTCGGAGGTATCGGAACGCTTTGCCATGAGTTTGGACATGTAATGGGTATGCCGGATTTTTATGACACCAATTATAAAACCAATTACGAAAACATGTTAACGCCCAACGATTGGGATGTCATGGACGGTGGTGCATATAATGGCAACGGACATTGTCCGCCTAACTTCAGCCCGTGGGAGAAAGATTTCTTTGGCTGGCACAAGCCTCTTAACTTGGGAACCGAAGGACAGAAATTGACCCTCTATGCCAACGGGGAGGAGAACTATCAGGCGTATCAAGTTAGTGCTTCCGGAACTTATATGGGACCGACTACTTCTGGCTTGAGATTTTATTTCGAAAACCGACAACTGCAAGGATGGGACAAGAATCTTCCGGCTGCCGGACTGCTCATATGGAGAGTTAATTTTAATGCTTCCAAATGGATCAATAATGAGCCGAACAATGTCGCCAATAATCCCTATTATACCATTGTCTGCTCTGATGGTACACAAATTGGTAGGGACGAATACAATGACCTGAATTTCGGTGAGCAGAATGTGTTCCCTTATAAAAATATCAATTCTTGGAGCGGAGTTACTGGCAAACCCCTCAAAGAGATTACAAGAGTCGGGAAAACGATTGAACTCGTTTATATTGAGGAACCGGAAATACCCGTGGATCCGTTCGAGATTGTTTGGTTCGCTAACGGTCAGGAATTTGCAAAAACAAACAGTACCGGCAAGGTCGTTTTGCCTGACGATGAGCCCGCCGCTTGTGGTGATGGACAGATATTCGTGGGATGGTGTAATTCTGCAAATTATAAACACGAAACAGCCGCTCCTGATTTCGTGAAAGCAGGCGACAAGGCAGAGCAAGGTGATAAGTTCTACGCAGTTTTTGCAACGCAGAATGGTGAAGGTGGAGGAGTTGCCTTCGATGGAAACAACGGCGGAACGTTCAAGATATTTGCACAAGTAGGTAATGACAAGTACTACGCAACGGCTACTGTCAGCAATAGCAAACTACAAAGCACAACCGAGGAAACAAATGCCGAAGACTTTGTGTTTGAGGCAGTTAGTGGTGGATTTACCATCAAATCAGGGAAGAACTATCTCGTACATAGCTCCAAAACCAATGTCAGCCTTTCCAATCAAGCGTTCACTTGGGGAGTGGAAGAAGGAACAAAAGGTTCTTGGCGACTCGTTTCTTCTACGGATGAAGCCAGAGCTTTGACTTTCCGGGCTGGTGAATATAATGTCTTCGGAGGCTACGCTATCTCGAATATCACGGATGAAAGCGAGTATTATGATTTGGAAATAGGAGACGGTAATGGCGTTACGTATAGTAACTATACCACTTCTTGCAGTAGCGAGACAGCTTTGGAAAATAACCCAGCTGACCACGTGGCTATCAAGACGGTAAACAATGGACAACTCGTAATTATTCGCGGTGGTGTTGTTTATTCCCTCACGGGCGCGCGCGTTCAATAATAGTAAAGAACATTTATGCGAAATATATCTGTATTATGTCTGTTTATTCTCAGCTCTGTCATCGGCAGAGCTGCGGATTTGGTTACAACGGAGGACTTTAATGTGATGACTGGCGCAGGGACAATAGCTTACTCCTCAGCCAATAAGGTGGGAACAACCGATTTTGTCACCTATACCTGCTCTGGTACAAGCGCGGAATTTGCAGGATATGGAGTGCAAGGCGTATGCCTTTGCCTCCCTAAGAATGTCAGCACGGTTACAACTTCGCTGATTAGTAATTTTAAACATCTGCAATTCAACTACTTCCCGAGTGCGAACTATCTCAGTACCATGATTATCTCCATTTCGGAGGACGGTAGCAGTTGGACGGACATTACGTCATCGGCAACAGGTAATAAAGGTTTGGTGAATGTGGATATGCCGACACCGGGTAGTTACTATCTCAAAATTCAAAACACCAACGGCACCTATCCATTTTATATCAGTCAAATACAATATACCACAGAGAGTTGTAACTGTTTCAAGGTACGCTGATGAGAATACCTAACGAAATATTGATTCCGGAGTTCCGGCAGTACATCGCCGAACGAAAAGAGGTTCTTTTTACCCCTTCCGGAGTCAGTATGAGACCGTTCATCGAAGGAGACAGAGACAGCGTAGTTCTGACCGCATTGGATGGAGAGCCTCGCATCGGAGATATTCTGTTGGCTGGTATTCCTGTTAATGGCGCTACTTCATATGTGCTTCATCGTCTCGTGAGACAGGAACACGATCAACAGGGGAAAATAACATATGTCTTACAAGGTGATGGAAACCTCTTCGGAGAAGAACAATGTGCACGCGAAGATATTATCGCTCGCATAACGGCTATCAAAACGCCGGACGGACGAATAAAACCACTTACAAGAGGGAGACTTTGGTTCTACTTGAAACCGTTACGAAAATGGCTCCTCAAATTATACCGCCACACATGGCTCAAATGGTGTTATAATTAATGTCGTAATTACGTAATAGCATTATACCGAAAAAAGTTATTTTTATGAAAACAATCAATGGTTTCCGCCTGCGCAAGTTAGGCAATGAATACATTTTGGTGGGCGAATCAATGGAACTCATCAATTTCAACAAAATGATTACGCTCAACGAAACAGCCGCTTTCCTCTGGGAACAAGCGGAAAAAGCATCCGTGGAACATGGAGGATTTGATGTTAATGGCTTGTGCAAGGCTCTATGTAATGAGTATGATGTAGCACCGGAGCAGGCAATGACAGATGTGGATGCCACGATTCACTCATGGCTTGACGCGGGTGTTGTTACGGCTGATTAATACGCACCTTTATCCGCCATACTTGGCGGATTTTTTTTTCTCATTAATGTTCTTCATTAATGTTCTTCATTGATGTTTCTTATTAATGCTTTGTCCTAAAATTATTCGTTTAATTCGCGTAATTCGCCGTTCAATAATTGTTTTTAATAGTTGTCAATTGTTGACCTAAAAAACACGTTATTTTTATCATCTACCATTCTGTTGTCTCCCGTTTAAGTCTCATAAAAATGTTCTAAATAACCATCGAGACTAAAACGAGACTTAAACGACCTTTTAACGAGGTTTTGTCCTGCTTTTATGCAGAGCCAAATGTTTCATTTGTCTTCTCTCGGCACATTTGCCGAGCGAACTTTCGTACTTCGGGGTCTTGTGTTTGCGCTCTTTCTGCGTGAAAAATCAATACATAGCCCCTTTTCACTTTTCAATTTTTAAGATTATACATCATCCAAGGTAGGATTTTTCCATTCTAAAGATGCTGTTTTTTAAGAAACGGCTATACCTTGTTATTATTCGTACGCGTGATGGGGTTAAAATTTGCATATTCGAAAACAAAATATTAATTTTGCACTCGATTTTCGCGTTGTTTGTTTTGAAACGGCGCGTAAAAACTTAAAAATAGTAAATTTGCAAAATTGAGTTAGCAAAAGTGTCAAAGTGTCAAAGTGTCACGACAATTTTTTAATAGCAAAGCGACAAAGCGACACGCAAAAATAACAAACAGAAAGGTATTTAAGGTATGAAAAATATGTCTGAAAGTGCAATAAGTGCAAAAAGTGCAAAGCAAATTTTTGCCAACTTTGTCAAGTTTGTCAAGCCAAATTTCGGCACTACTCGTCGTTCTGAGGGTAGTGTGACGGAGGCTGAATATCCAACGAATTACCAACGTATCTCCAACTTATCACTAACGATTCGACCGTTCCGCGTGGCTATTTTGGCTGTGCTGCTGGTTTTCGTTGGCAGCTGGAATACGCAGGCTTTTGCTGCATGGAGTGGAAGCGGACAAGGAACTCTTAAAAATGGTACTTGGTATGTGCTGTATGAGGATGGTGAAACAAGCATTAATAACTGGAGTGCTGCAAGTCCAAAAACGTTAAGTGGACCTGGAGCAAAGTTGTCTTTTACCGCTAAGAGACAAGCTTCCGCTTCGGGAAATTTAAAGGTGACTGATAATAATGGGAATCAATATTATTACGGAAATCCGGGGCATAAAACAGGTTCATTTTTGGGCGTTGAAAGTAAGACGGATTATGACGACTACGGTACATATGATGTAAACATATCTGCAACCTCTCTGACTTTTGAGAATACAGGAACTCTTCATCAATATGTAAAAAAAATTCGTGTTACGATGGCGCAGTACATGGAGAATCCTATGAAGGACTCCAAGACGTGTACTAAATTGAATTGCGGAACGGAGGATATTAATAAAGATCCAACAAGTAACACATTTACTATTGCATGGTGTAACTTGCCTGCAATGAAATGTACAATCACGGGTACGGACAAAGACTTGTTCAGTGTGTCGATTTCGAATAACTCAGAGGCTGGAAAATATAATACAGCGACATTTACCGTAACATGTGATCATAAAAAACGTGCCGGTAGCCATTCTGCTACTTTAACTATCAAAGACGGGAACGGAAATAACACAAAGACAGTCACTCTTTCCGGAACGACGAATAAGTTGCAACCGGAGGTAACGTGGTCTCCGAACGATGAGACATTTAATGTGGATGATGTGTTGACTGCAACGAACAGCAATGGATTGACAGTAACGCTTTCTTCTACAGGCAATGAAAGTTATGTTGGATGCGCTGGAAATTCGGCAACTATGTTGGCGGCTACAACCGGAAAGATTACTATTACTGCGCATGTAACGGGTAATGATATTTACGCAGATAAAGATATTGCAAAAGAAATCACGATTACTAATCTGGAGAAACAGTATATTTCGTGGGATCAAGATTTCTCGCGTCTGAAAACGACTGATGGAACAAAATCCATTACGCTGAATGCTACTTCGTCAAGCAATCTGCCTGTGACATATGAGTTGGTGGGCGACAAGACCGGATTGTCGTTGACGCAGAGTGGCAGCGTTTGGACGCTGACGTATTCGGCTACGGAATGTAAGAACACTACGATTGTAGCCAAACAGGGAGGTAATAAAACATATGCACCGGCTTCTTCTGTTTCAAAAACGGTAAAAGTTATTGACCCGACGAAAGTATGTGATACAAATGAGACTTTGGTAAATTCAACGGTGACGCTGAAAGAAACGTCCACTACGTATAATATTGATATCCCTTCTACGATGACTATTCAAGTGTCAAGAACAAAGACGGGACTCCTTGACTGGTACCTCAACGGTTTCAAAGTAGAGATATATAACGGCAGAAATGGAACGGGAACAAAGTTGCATGAGTATTCGTACGATGCAAGTGATATAAACAACTCCAAGACGATTTCACTGTCTAATCTCAATATTGCTGCGAAGTCTGTGAAGTTGATTTCGGACGCAAGTAATGGCTATAATGTGAATTCTGTTACTTACACCAAGCAGAAAAAATGCACTATATCGCCCGCTTCTTTGTCCTTTGAGACTTATCCGAACACAAAGACTTCGGCGAAGACGTTTGATGTAACCTATGCCAACTATCCAATCTCGCTGGAATGCTCAAATCCGAAGTTTACGTTCTCTCCGGCAGAGTTTGGCGATTGCGATGCGTATGGTACTCAGACTATTTCGGTTACCTATACTGCCGGAGCAAATGAAGGCGAGGATGTCGGCTATTTGTACATTAAAGATAATACGGGAACAACATTGAAGACTTGCACGCTGAATGTGAGCATCAGCAAAGTGTCGCAGAGTATCACTTCTCATACGATAGCAAAGGCTTATAAGACTACCGATCGGGTAGAGTTGAGCGCTGTAGCAAACTCTAAGTTAACGGATTTTGTATATTCCGCAAGTCCGGAAGGTGTGGCTTCGTTTGACGGCAATGTGATGACTTTTAGTCAATCCGGAACAATTGCTATCACGGTTACTCAGCCCGGTTCGGATATCTACGCCGCAACTTCTACGACGGTAGAGAATGTGGTAGTAAGCAAAGCCACTCCTGATATAGCAACGAAGCCGACCGGAACGGCGGTAACGTATTTGCAGAATCTGAGCGCGAGCACGTTGAGCGGCGGTTCGGCTGATGTGACGCTGCGTGGTGTGGCAAACACAACTGTGGATGGTTCGTTTGCTTGGACTAATCCGAGTGCGCGAGTAGAAGAAGCTGCCGGAAACCGCAGTTACGAAGTAACATTCAAGCCGAGCGATACAGGCATGTACAATAATCAGACATGCCAAGTGGCTATCCAAGTGAACAAGGCTGACCAAACTTTAGCTATGAATGACGGTAGCGTGAAAGTAGCCGTTGAGGGTCTGGATGCAAATGCTGCTGACTCAAAATTGGATTTAAGTACATTGATTGCTTCGCAGACCACCGATCCGGTGAACAACAACCGTGTGGGAGCAGTTACTTATAAAGTTATCAGCGCCAACGCAAGCAACGCTACAATCAACGGAAATATCTTCTCCGCTACGGCTATAGGCGACTATACGATCCGTGCCACCAAAGCGCAAACGGATTATTACAATGCTGTAACGGACGAGTTTGTTGTAAAAGTCAACAAACGTGCCAACACAATGGCTATTGCCGGTACGGAGTATGAGAAATTTGTAGATGAGGAGATCGCTGATATTTGCTCCAAGAAAAACAGCGATGCTACGATTCAGACCAGCAGCACATATCCGACAGTGGCGCGCTATGATGTAGAGAACAACAAAATTGTTATTCCCAATAGTGAGAGCGATGTACAGATGTTCGGTGAATATATCATGGACACAATCAAGATCTGGCAGGAAGCTACCGAGCGTTTTGAAGCATGCGAGAAGACTATTGTCTTGACTGTGAAGAAGTATGTGACGGCATCCAATCGTGAAGATTATATTATCAAGGTAAACGAAACAAAGACAGCTAATTACGGTTTTGTAAATACCTCTGCGTTATACCCAAGCAATAATAGTGAGGATGATTTCTACTATACGATAGATAAGCCGAATTTTGAGAACGAGGCGCTTAATAACGGGACGGAGTTGATTACATACGACCCTGCAACCAACGAAATCACCGGACGCAATGCAGGTACTACGAAAATCACTTTCTTCCAGAAAGAGACCTACAAATATACCGGCGCAACGCTCATGTGCAATATTGCCGTAGAGAAACGCAGTAACCAAATTTCCAATTCATGGAATAATACATGGCAAAAAGCCATGAGCAAGAATGGAACGGCAAGTATCTCGTTTACTTCCACGCATGGCGATTACACCAATTATCCGATAGCTATAGAGCAGATTTATGGCGAGGATGTAGCTACTCTGACAGGAACTGCATCGGGAGCATCCATTGCGACCAATACGACTGATGGTTATGCAATATGGCATTTGTCCCAAGCAGAGAACTATGAGTATTATGCCGCAGAGGCAGACGTAATGGTCATGGTGGGTGTACCGGCTCCGCCTACATGCTATGTATATGAGGATAATAGTGAACATAAGTTCATGACCCATGCTACTGATGCAGAAGGTCATTTTGAAACACCGATACCTATCAATTCCCCGATAGACAAGATTTGGTTCAAAGCTAAACGGCAATTGGGCGGTTTCAACTACTTCACAGTACAGTATTCCACGGATAACTGTACAACGTGGAGCACGGTAATTTCTCCGGATCTTGGCACAGACTATGCGGAGTATTCTGCATCCTTCCCCACGCTAAGCGGCGACAAGCGGATTACCCATGTGCGTTTCGGCGCTAAGACAGGTGCAACACTGCATAAGTATTATAAAGATGTACGCATTTCACGTAAGGCATATCTCAATATACTGGATGCGGACAGCAAGAAGATTTCGAAACTGCCGACAATGACGTGTACCGTTGATACTGCCTCTACGGCAGAAGCCAAATTCTATATTGACTATAGTACATGTGCGGACAAGATTTATATTGAGTCCAGTGATACTGTGCATTTCACTGTCAGCCGCTCGGAGATTACAGCCAATGGCGATAACCTCACTTCTGCCAAAGAAGAGATAACGGTTACATATAGCAGTACGGAATTAGGTGAGCACAATGCCGTGATTACAGTACGTACTTCCTATCAGACACGCGCTTTGTCGGTAAGCGGCAAAACGGAAAAACGTACGCCGACCATAACATGGCAAGAAAACTTCACGAACAACCCATTGACACTGCCGGTTGGTTTGACTGTGAATGCCACCAAGCCGGCAGCCACTACTACGAGTACTGCTTTGATTAAGTATGAATCCAGTAACGAGAAAGTCATTGAAATCATAGAAGAAGGCTATGCATTCAAGGTAGTCGGTAAAGGTACCGCAACACTCACAGCAATAGTTCCGGAAAATGAGGTGTGGAAATCAACCAGTGATAGTCGTGAAATCAAAGCAACAGACAAAGTGGTGCAGGAAATTGTCTGGGACCAGACCTTCCCTCGTTTCATGGAGCCGGGCAATGTGATAGATTTGAATGCAAAAGTATACCTGCGCAACCTTTCGACAGATGCCTTGACATATAGCGAAGAGCGTACTCAATATATCACATACTCATGTCCGCTCAATAACGGTATTGTTACGATCAGCGGCAACAAGATGAATATATTGGATTATGGCGAGGTGAAAGTAACGGCATCTGTAGGTGGAAATGCAGATTACGAAGCAGCATCTATGACCGTATTGATAACAGTCCGTAAACCTTCAATAGGCTGTGAGACTCCGTTAGTACTCCATAAAGAGGATGTCATTGATATGTATGAGGTGAATGTAGATTTCTCGAATTATCTCGACCTGACAACGGAGGAGATGATTTCAGGAGAAATCAAGATTGACCATTCGAACGGAAAGCCAGACAAATTGTCATTCCAATATGAGGGTGAAGAATTCAATGCCATAATCAAGAAATACTTTGGAGGATATATTAAGTTCGAGCAACGCGTCAATTCGCAATGGATACCTGTTGAGGGTTCCCGCGTGGAGACAGTAAAGAATGAGTGGAACGCCAAATCCGGTCTGCAATTGGACGAGAGGGCTGATGCGTTGCGTATTATCCGTGAATCGGGTGCTACAGGACATCATTATATCAAAGACATTCAGGTGACACGCAAGCAATACCTGCGTGCAACACAGAATGAGATAAATCTGGGTGAGATAAAGATAGGTCAGACGACACCTGTAACAATCGGTTTTGATTATTCGGATATCAAGGGTGATTTGACGGCACGCACAATCAACAGCACTACCGATTTGACTATTAAAGATAATGGTATTATTGATTTGGAATGTGGCAGTTTCGGACATTATAATCTGCAAGTTACGTTCACTCCGACCCACTTGGACGAATGGCAAGGTACCGTAGAGATATATGACAATATAGCCAATCTGAGTATCACCGTAGCACTCAAAGCTACCGTCGTTGCCAACGAGGAATACATCTTTAATGAGGAAGGTAACTGGAATGAAAGATCTCACTGGACTACAAACCTCGTGCCGGATGAAAATGCAGATATCACCGTAGCAAAAGATATGATTATCAATTCGTCTGCAAGTGTGAAGAGTATCACCATTGAAGAAGGCGTTACAGTAACCGTGAAGAAGGGCATTACGCTGGTCGTAGGTGATGGTACTCCGAAGGACCGTGAAACATATGGTAATCTTCATGTTGAAGATGGCGCACAAGTCAAACTCAAAGAGGGTGCAACTCTACCATTAAATGACTTTACCTTGGATGCGGCATTGGGAACTATCGGGACAAGTGCTTCCTCCGGTCA
>Ga0310694_10002168_pt1 | contig 20676 bp, 14 predicted proteins | sample 174DNAGHGhighgp2_FD_203884 | JGI IMG/M metagenome (GOLD analysis project Ga0310694, IMG submission 203884) | Sheep rumen microbial communities from Palmerston North, Manawatu-Wanganui, New Zealand - 1742 DNA GHGhigh gp2 (v2) (version 2) | ecosystem: Host-associated > Mammals > Digestive system... | reverse complement strand
TTAATGTTAAAGATTGAAGCACTGGGCTTTTGTAATTTTTACGTGCATATAGGAGCCAACAGTGGAAAGTGCGAAATGCAAGGAATATCCAGGAAAATTTTGAAAAACCACATTTTGTTTAGCCACTACCTGGCGTGAAGAAGAAAATGCGGAAAGCGTGTTGAAATTTTGTGCAGAGATATGTGAATGAACCTGTTTCAGCAACGGTACTTGCAGGGCACGGGCTGGGCTATCTTTGCAAAGGAAAAATAAAGAAGCCGCAGTAGTGGAAATCTTATTGAAAGGCAAAAAGGTACATCGTGTAATGGGAAAATGACGGCAGTGGTACGCTTGTGACGAGCAGCCTTAATCTCTGTTGTTGTCTTGGGGGAGGGCAGGAGAATGAAGATGAAGAGGAAGCCGGCCTCGGATAAAGCAAGCCGTGAAAGCCTCGCTGCATGGTGAGACGTTCAGTGAAGGGTGTCAGATGCCAATGATGTAGAACAAAGGAAAAATCATTGTGGCAACTTTCTATCCTCTTAGTGTTCGTGTAAATCAAGAGAACGTAATGGGCGGTGCCAGTGATAAGAAGGAAGTACAAGAACAAGCGTGCTCGGGCTATGCGGCTTTCTGCCAATGCTGACAGCGCAGCGCAAAACAAAGCCACGCCCCTCGATGGAGAAGCGTGGCCATTGTAGAAAGATTGTATAAACTATTTCTTCTTAAAGCCCCTGACGATGAAGTAGAATAGAGCAATGGCGACAAGCACATCAACCACATTCCACATCGTCCTGCCAAGTGCGATTTTGAAGAAAGGCTGAAAGAGAACGGCCAGAGCCGCAAAAAGGAATCCTTTGCCATCCTCTTTAGACTTGAAACTGTCATAGGCGAGGTAGGCAAATGCAGCGGTTGCTGCGAAGCGCACCAGCTGATAGAAACCGTATGGCATATCTGCCAGGCAAAGCAGCAACAATACAGCAATTACAAGTTTGACTATAGGTTTCATATTATCAAAGTTAAAATTCACCACAATTTCAAATTGGCAGAAGCTTCAACTGCATTTTCAATTTCATCTTCCAGATTGTGGAAGAAGTCGAAGCCAGTTATCTGCTCAACTTCATCCACAGTAACGACATACTCATCTAATTCATGGTGAGTGCCGAGGTTGGGAAATATGAAGCCTATTGCTTTAGGTTGTCCTTGTAGGCAAAGGACAACTTTGAAGAAAGCATCAGGCACTCCCACCTTGTTAGCTCCCATCGTTTTCTTAACTCCGTTATAGAAAACGGGCCCTGCAACGATGTAAACATCTCCGTAGTGTTTTGCCCACCCTCTGCAGCGACGTTCCAAACCTTCCCAGTCACCCATATTAAGGTCTCTATCCTGAGGACACATATTTGTCAGCAGAAAGGACTGATTCATAGCCGTTTTGCTCCATTTACAATCCGCTGCCGGGCAGATATGCCCATGCGAATTGTTCGGTATGCTGCTGTCCCTCCAGTCGCTGAACTCCTGTCTTGGCGCTTCAGCTTGCATGTCCACAAGGTAATCCCCTTGTGATGTCTCTTGGGTGACAAGACCTATGCCATAGACCTTGTTATCCTCGCCGTAATAAGGAACTCCCTTACGGCTGTAAGGGCCATCAGCACGGTCTCTTGTCAGATGCCATGCCACCCAGTTAGGACATTTTGTTTGCTTGTTATACGATGTTGTATAAGCATAGCGAACTAATATCTGCTCCTGCATGGCTCTCATCGAAAGAGGAACTTCCAATGCAGTAGTATCAAATGAGACAATATGAGTCGGCTCTTCCTCTGCAATTTCAGGTGCAATATCAATGGACTGAGACTCTGTTGGAGCCTCTGCTTCCACAAAGGCAACAGGTTCTTCAAATTCCTCACTATCACCGGAGCAGTTGCCAATGACAATTGCTAAAATCAGTACAATCACGATAAAACCGATGATAAACTTTTGCATACTCGATTAGATGTTGAAGTATTTAGTGAAGAAAGCAGTAAGCTTTTCAAGTACGGTTTTCTTTTTCTCCTCTCTATTCACTTTGCCGCTACCAAAAACAGGCATAGGAGGCAGAACCTTTGTAATGGCTACGCCAGTTGTCGTAACAAAGCCGTCGGCAAAGGATTGAGCAATGAATTTCTTTGTTTCCTCTGGACGTAAGTTTTCTTCAGCGATGATGGCCTGCAACTCCTCATGCTTCTGCTGTTCGACAAATTCATTCCATTCATCATTGATTTCACTGTGTCCGCTACTGGATGAGGGGGTCATCTTGTCAATGAAGTCCATTATGAGCTTCTTCTTGTCCCTGAGGTCGGGACTGGAGTCGATGGCTTTCTGTATTTTAGCGATGATGGTTTTGTCCTGACAATTCTTATCATGGTATTCCCTGACAAGCTGCAGGATATACGGAATGTTGATCTGTATCTGCTTCACCAGCTCCATCTCGAAGATAAGGTCATCCTCGATGCTTTCCTTATCACCGCCTTGGGGCTTGCGCAGTTCATCGTGCAGATTGTTGTACCATGTGGTGTAGTCCTGACGGTCGAACTCCGAAATGACCTTCATTTCAGGTGTGAACTCGTCGAAGGCGGAGAGCAAGTTCTGCATCTTCAGGAACCCACCGAAGAGGCGTACGAAATCCTTCTTCTGCTCCAGCGTGAAGTTTGCCGGATTGATGGGCAGGCTGAAACGTTCCAGCAGCGCATCCACGATTTCCTTGTAGCCATGCACATGCTTACCTTTCTCGTCCTCATAGCCGTAGTAGTAATCGCTGAACGGACGCATTAGCACCATGCCGGCAGCATCCTTGTCACCGAAGAGTGCGAAGCTCTCGTTTGTGGCCTCTTCCAGATTGCGGAAACACACTATGTTACCGCAGTCCTTGATGCTGTTTAGGATGCGGTTGGTGCGGCTGTAGGCCTGCAGCAATCCGTGCATCTTCAAGTTCTTATCTACCCAAAGGGTGTTAAGCGTCTTGGCATCAAAGCCCGTGAGGAACATGCTCACCACCAGGAGCAGGTCTATCTCACGGTTCTTCATGCGGAGTGACAGATCTTTATAGTAATTCTGAAACTTCTCGCTGTCCGTAGAGTATTTTGTGCCAAACGTCTGATTGTAGTCAGCAATGGCCCCTTCCAGGAACTCACGGCTGGTAGCATCCAGTCCATCGGTTGCAGCAGGGTCTTCATCCTCAATGATGCCCGAAGCCTCGTCTTCAGCTTCGTTTGCGGAATATGTGAAGATGGTAGCGATGCGTAACCGCTCAGCCTCTGGCTTCTCTGCCTGCTGACGCTGAAACTCCTTATAGTATTTGATGGCTGTGGGTATGCTATCTACGCAGAAGATGCTGTTAAAGCCTCCCAGCATATTCTTCTGCTTCTCTTCCTGTGTCTTGTTATCCTTCGCCACCTCCACCACATTCTTAATCACACTGTAGGCATATCGCTCCTGCCGTTTCGTCTTCTGTGCAAAGTGATCCAGGATATAAGTCACATTGTTGGCAATGCGCTTTGGTGAAGCCAGTGCCTCGTCAGTCTCTATGCCCCACACCTTTTTGTCGGTGATGCCATCCTTTGCCTTCACGGTCTGGATATAGTCCACCTTGAACTGCAACACATTTTTGTCGCGTATCGCGTCGATGATGGTGTAGCTGTGCAGTGGCCGTGTGGGCTTTCCCTCCTCGTCAGGCTCTCCGCCAAACGCCTGCGCGGTGGTACGCAGGTTGGCGAACTTCCCAGCACCTGCATTCTTGGCAAAGATGGGTGTGCCTGTGAAGCCGAAGATGTAATACTTCTTAAACTTCTTCGTAATCATCACATGCATATCGCCAAACTGCGAGCGGTGGCACTCGTCGAATATCATCACCACATTCTTGTCAGCACATTTCACCTCCTTGTTTTTCTTCAGCAAGGAAGACAGTTTCTGTATGGTGGTGATGATAATCTTCTGCGAGTCCGATGTATCATTGAGCTGCTTTTGCAATATCGAAGAAGACGTATTGGAGTTGGCGCAGCCTTTCTCGAAGTTGTCATACTCCTTCATCGTCTGGTAGTCGAGATCCTTACGGTCAACTACGAATAACACCTTATCGACATACGGCAACAGCGAAGCCAGCTGTGCCGTCTTGAACGAAGTGAGTGTCTTGCCTGAGCCAGTGGTGTGCCAGATATATCCTCCTGCCCGTATGCTGCCTTGCCACTTGTTCATGGTGGCCTGTTTGATGCGCAGCAGTATGCGCTCCGTGGCAGCTATCTGATAAGGGCGCATCACCATCAGGTTCTTATCTACGGTGAAGACACAGTATTTGGTCAGGATATTCAGCAGCGATGCCTTGGCCAGGAAGGTGCGTGTGAAATCGCGGATGTCCAAAATGGCATTGTTCTCAGCGTCTGACCAGTATGAGGTGAATTCAAACGACTGCGACTGTGTCTTGATGCGCCGTTTCTGTTTGTTCACCTCTGCCACATGTGCAAAACGAGTAGTATTGCTGTAATACTTCGTTTCCGTTCCATTGGAGATTAGGAAGATTTGCACATAGTCATATAGTCCAGAGCCAGACCAGAATGAATCACGTTCATAGCGGTTGATTTGGTTGAAGGCCTCTTTCAGTGGCACACCGCGACGCTTCAGCTCGCAGTGAACGAGCGGCAGACCATTTACGAGGATGGTCACGTCATAGCGGTTGGCGTGTGCGCCACCTTCAGGAACATATTGATTGAGCACTTGAAGATGATTGTTGTGAATATCTTTCTTGTCAATCAGCTTGATGTTCTGCGACGAACCATTGTCAAGCGTAATATTCACAATCTCGGTACGCTGTATGCGCTCCGTCTTATCTTCAATGGTCATCTGAGGCGAAGCGATGTGCTGCTCAAACAACTGCTTCCACTCGCTGTCCGAGAGCGTAAGCCCATTGAGGCGATTCATTTGCTTGCGCAGATTGGCTATCAGCTCTTTCTCAGAAGTGATATTCACGCGCTCATACCCCTGCTCTTTGAGTTGGTGTATGAAGGCGTTTTCCAAAGCAGCTTCGCTTTGGTAGCCTCTTTCCTCCCGTGGCAGAGCCTCGTAGTGGCTCATCACGGTAGTATGTTCCTGTTCAGCTATGACGTTATATTTATCCATATGCTTTTATAATTCTTCGCTAACAGCCGCTTCAAATTTTCTATCTATATATTGCAGGAATGTTCCGTAATATATGGTTTTGTCAACAGCTTCATATCGACTTACATAGACTACAACTTCACGTTCAGATTCTTTTTTACTTTTACCTCTGTAAATTAAATAGGTAGAAGAATCCTTCGGCTCTTCTTTAGCCAGATTATATTTTGCGGAGATAGAATTTAATAACGACTTGCCTTCTTGTATTGCTTCTGCTTTATCTTTTAGGGTATTATAAAAAAGAATAGCATAAAACTTATCATCTGAAAGGCCCACGTTAAGGCATTCCCAGTTTAAGCCACCAAATGTATATCTTTGGCCTCCAATGGGTTGAAAGGTCAAAAAATCTTCAGTACTTATATACATATTGGGAATCAATTTTTTCTCTGCGAATTTATTTACCAATTCATCTTTATCAGCTCCAAAGGAAACTCCGAAGAAAGTACCTTGGATGCTGTCATTAAAAGCCTCTTTGGTTTGTTCTGATTTACAGGAGTCCATGAACATTGTTACTCCAACAAAACATAAAAAGCAATAAACAAGTTTTTTCATATCATGCAAATGTTAAAAGTTGGTTGCGATAGTATTCATATTGCTTTTGGCGCTGTTCTAACTGCGCCTCTAAGTTCTTGATGCTTTCTGTGAAGGTGTCAAGGATGGAAACTATGCGCTCCTGCCTGGAGTGTGAAGGAACGGGGAGAGAGGTGTTTTTTAGATTGTAATTATATAATCTTTTTATTGTACCTCCGTCTGTTTTCCATTCTGCAATTTGATAAAAATAATAAAGATATCTATTTGAAACAATTTCCTCGTTATTACTAATCCAAACTATATTTGAGTCCTGGAAATAGGCATCTTTCCCATCAAATGTAATTGAGCGTCCGATTGTACCCGCAGCAGATATAAGAATATCTCCTTTTTGAGGGTAAGAGTACTTTATCCTATACTCTTCAAACAATTTTCTTGAAATATATGCATCAGCCTTGCCTCCAAATGTTCCTATCTTATAGAAAGGTATTTCTCCATTTTCTGAAGTTTGATTTTTCATGATACGTTTACACATACATATCTCTCCTATATCACCCAGCCTTTTCATCTCCACGCCTTGTTTCCCCTCGAGGTCAAGGAGTTGGTCGCGGTAGAATTCAAATTGCTTTCTTCGCTGGGCGATTTGTCCCTTCAGGTTGTCGATGCTTGCCGTGAAAGTATCGAGTATGCCCACTATCCGCTCTTGCTCAGCAAGGGAGGGGATGGGAATAAGAAAGCTTGAAATATCTTTTCCATGAACATGTGGAACGCCAGCCCCTTTTTGCGTCTCAAATATCTTTTGTTGGTTCATTTTAAGCCATTGAAAAACATATTTATGTAGCAACATGTTCGATGGGTCTACTGTAAAAGCATCTGAAACAAAGATAGGACAATCCCAGTATGAAACAAATCCAGCATAAGCTCCAGATCCTGCAACTGTAATACTTTCTCCTTCTCTATTTGCTTGATTATGATAATATGAAGGAGTTTGACCTCCTGCGATTACTGGCACTTCACCTTTAACTGCATTTTTTGCAGTTATTGTTTTTCCTCTATTAAAGGAACATACATCCCCTAACTTTTTCCACTCCACCATACTATTCCCCTCCCAACTCATTAACGATGGCATCTATCTTCTCATTCAGCTCATTGCCTTCAGCAATCAGTTGTTTCAGTGTAGCATTGACAGCCTTGATGTCAATTACCTCACGAGTGTCTTCCTGTTCTACATAGGAAGAAACGGAGAGGTTGCTGTCGTTCTGCATAATGTCATCGTTGTTGACCAGTTTGGAGAAGTACTGTTCCTCCTTGCGCTCCTTGAAAACTTCATAGATGTGATCCTGGTTGTCGGCAGTCAGTTTGTTCTTGTTGCCGTTTTTGACAAACTCCTTCGACGCATCAATGAACAGCACTTTGTTATCGGGGCGCGTACCCTTGCGCAGCACAATGATGCAGGTAGCGATGCCGACACCAAAGAAGAGGTTCGAGGGCAGCTGAATAATCGTATCTACATAGTTGTTCTCAATGAGCCAATGGCGGATGGCCTTCTCCTTGCCCCCTCGATAGAGGACACCGGGGAACTCTACGATGGCCGCCGTGCCACTTTCGGATAGGGAGCGCAACATGTGCAGCGTAAAGGCAAGGTCGGCTGTAGAGTCAGGAGCCAATACGCCAGGACCCGAATAGCGGTCATCATTGATGAGCAGCGGATTCTTTGAGCCTTCCCATGGTATGCTGTACGGCGGATTGCTGACGATAGCATCAAACGGCTCATAGTCGCGGTGCAACGGATTGAGCAGTGTATCGCCCAGCTGGATGTCGAAATTGTCGTAGTTGATGTTATGCAGGAACATATTGATACGACAGAGGTTGTATGTCGTAGGGTTAATCTCCTGACCGTAGTATTTCAGAGCTGGGTTCTCCTTACCAATCGTCTTTGAGAACTTTAGCAACAATGAGCCGGAACCACAGGCAGGGTCGTAGACGCTGCGTATCTCGTGGCCGTCGGCAGCAGTAAGCCGTGCCAGCAGTTCGCTGACCTCCTGTGGAGTGAAGAACTCGCCGCCCGACTTGCCAGCATTGTTGGCATACATGGTCATCAGGAACTCGTAGGCATCGCCGAAAGCATCAATCTTGTTCTCCTGGAAGTCTTCACCCAGATTCATGTCGCGCACCTTCAGCAGCACCTTTGCAATGAGCTTGTTGCGCGTTTTCACATCACCGCCCAACTGCGAGCTGTCCACGTTGAAGTCAGAGAAAAGGCCCTTCATGTCGTCCTCGCTCTCCGTGCCGATTGCAGAAGCCTCAATCGACTTGAAGATGTCCGATAGGGTCATGTTCAGGTTCTCATCATGCTCACATGTTTTGCACACGTTGCAAAACAGCTGTGAGGGCAGAATGAAGAAGCCCTTTTCCTCCACCATCTGCGCCTTGGCAGGAGCAGCGTCCTCGTCGGACATGTCCGCATAGTTGAAGCCCTCCACACCGGCTTCCGCTTGTAGGCGGTTGATGTAGTCCGTCAGGTTCTCGGATATAAACCGATAGAAGAGAGTACCAAGGACGTAAGCCTTAAATTCCCATCCTCCGATGGCACCACGTAGTTCGTCAGCCATCGACCATATTGTGCGGTGAAGTTCTTCACGCTGTTGTATTGTTGCCATATTTATTTTATTTTATCGTCATCAGTTGAAATTCCAATGTATGCACATAGTGCACCGAAGATAATGCCTGCAATATCTAAGGGATAGAAAATCCATTTCAGCCAGTCGAAATGGTACACGATGTATATATTATGTTTGCTCTGTTCCTGCCATGACCAGCCAAACGAAGCAAAGAAGAGATAGCCAAATAGCAATATGAGAATAATGCCGAAACCGAGAGCAAAAGGATTCGGAATCATTGATTCCTTTTTCGCATCTTCTTTATCTGTTGGTTCGTCGGAAGACTTAGCATTAAAGTACGCCAAAGAGCAAAGAAGCATGAAAGCCCCGATGCAGCCTATAATAATACGTCCGATTGTTTGCAATGAAGCTAAGAAAGCCAACAACAGAATGACTATGCCTATCGCAAGAAAGACGAAGCCCCAAGTCTGGTTTTCGGCTTTTGTCCTCTGTGGTATTTGTTGTTGGCTACCATATGCAGCATTAATGGGAGTATTCTCTTTTGTTGATATGGTTTTACGATAGTAAACACCAGTGCCAGGAACACCGATACTCGCTGTTTTGCGTCCCTTTCCATAAGTCATGTGTGCACCTTTAGTGCCCACGGTGACACTGGTCCCTTTCTTTCCGAAGTTCACCTTTAGACCAGGTAAAATCTTCACGCTTCTTCTAAAAATCAGCCCCATATTTTATTTCAATCTAATAATCCCTTATCGCTGTTAGTAATCCTTGAAGAATGTTTTCACTGGCTAGCAATGAATTGATAACATCCTTTATAGGAGTATGTAGCATATCTACTACTTCGGCAATCAGTTTTTTTTTTGCGCCTCCTCCTCATCCGTGTCTCTAAAGACTTCTTTTAAAGAGCGACCATCCTTGTCAACCCATTCTTCCCAGCCATTTGCGCTTCTACCGATGACATAAGAAGCTGCTTGACTTGGTGAGTCGCAAAGAACGTCCCTAAACTGCTTGTATGTTCCCAGAATCAGCTTACAGTTCTTTTGGATGACACTGCGACGCATAATTTCTGAAGCCGAGTATTGGTAAGATTTGGTCACTTTCCATGACCATGTACTTCCGGACAAAAGAACAAATTTCTTTGTCACTTTATCGTAGTAGCCTTGCGCATCACATTCTCTGTTAGGCTCAGCATTCTTCTTGATAAAGAATAAATGTGCAGGGCCATCCTCTACAGGTGCTGGAGCAGGAGTCACAGATTTCTTCGCATAATCTGCAAGTTTCTCAAACAAAGTCTTCTTTTGGTAGAACCTATCAGGGAAGAAGTCTTTCAGCCCTCTCCCTTGTTCGTCCTCCCATTCGATATATGAAGAATTTTTGCCAAGGACATACGATGCAGCTGCTGATGCAGATCTACATTTAGTATCTTTACCTACGATATAGTAATGAGCATTGAAAGTACAAACCGAGGCAATCATTCTGTTTCGAGCCATCCCCGAAGCAGATTTTTCATATTCCGGGTCGGACTTTAATGCGAGGAAACTATCTTTAAGAATAAAGAAATGACCTTTCTCGGGGTCGAAATAGCCTTTAGCGTTGCATACCCCTTTAACTACAATCTGGAAAATATGTCTGATTGCAGGAGTTGTTGTTGCAACCGGAGAAACAGCCTCGGTGACAGGCTTGGGTGCTGGTTTGGTAGCAAGCTCAGGATAATATTCAAGCAATCCCTTACCTCTTCTGTCCACCCATTCATCGAGGCCTGCCTTTTGTCCGAGTACAAAAGTTGCTGCCAAATCTGGGCTTGCAAGATAAAGAGAAGAAGTGATATATCTGTTATTACCTTGCAAATTTTCATTCCCTTTCCTTTGGGAAGTATAAGGAACAGAACCATAAGCATCAGCTACAATAAAGCTATATTCAAGAACTACAAAACTCTTTGAGTATTTTTGATAGTACCCGGCAGCATTGCAAAAATCAGGACTACCTTTTTGAGATTGTCTGATAAAGAACAGATGCTTATGTTCTTCAGTTGCTTTGTCAACAGCCTCATTAAACCTGAAGTCAACATAGTCCATAAGCTTAACGCCATCAAATGGGAGCTTGTTTTTTTTCAGAGAGTTATAGGGCTGGGCCATAATGTATTCGCGGAGACTTTCGTAGTCCTCGTTCTCGTCGAAAAGGCTTTTACGCTCAGATGGCGGAACAAGCTTTTCGTACTCTTCATTGATGTCTATTTCTTCAGCCTTAACTTTCATCTTCCTTTGATGCTATCAATCTTAGCTTTTGTAACGTCGATGTTGCCGATAACAGGAACGATATGGATAAGAAAGCGTTGGTTCTTGCTTTCGTCTGCTATCCATTGTTTGGTTTCCTCTGGCGTTCTTGGAACTTCAATTGAGGGAGTAACACGAGGCACACCATCTTCACCACTACCTGAAATTATCAGCTCACATCGTGGAATTGATGCGAGATCGATGCCGTTATCCTTCCAGAACTTATTCAAGAACTGCGCACGAAGGTATGACAACGTATAGTTGTTATGGTAGTCGTCCACGTCGAACCTAACCCTTGAAGACTGGCCTTCGATGACCACCAAAAACTTGATATTGTTTTTGAGTGAGTCAGAGCTTTCCAGCTTCATGATAGTCTCTTTGACGATTTTTCCAGCCTGTAAAATGCTGTCACGCTTGTTGTCTGCTCCTATTTTGTCCGTTTGGTCCAACTTCAGCTTATCAATGCGATATTCTTTCTGCTGATATTCAACATCAACGGTAAAGAGGTGTTTAAGGTATTGAGCGTTATAGCCGAAATACCTTGTCGAGTCAATGGAACTCACGGTAGAATACACATTGATAATATCCTCATACTCGTTAACGAGAAGCTGCAACTGACGTTCCTTAATTTTGAAACGGCTGAACGAAACGGCAAACAAGATGAGCGTTATGGCAAACAGCGTTGTCATAATGTCCACATAGCTCGGCCAGAAAGAACCATTATTTTTTCCGTCCATACTCGGTTAGTTTCGTTTACCAAAAGGCCACCAGCCGCTTTTCTGCACATCTGCTGGTTTCTCCTCTTTAGATTCAGTATTTTCAACCTGGGGCTGCTCAACCTGAGGCTGCGGTGTGGCAGTCCTTACTGATTGTGCCGGAGCTGACTGTTTCTCAGCAATAAGTCTATTCACCTGTCTTGTCAGACGGTCTATATCGCCTTGCAGACGGATGTTTTCAGTTCTTAGCTTGCTAACCTCAGCAGAGTTGGATGAGCCACCACCGAAGATACTTCCAATACCAGTAGATTTCGATTCGCTGATTTCAATCTTTGCAATTTCCTCCTGAATCTTCTGGAGTTTCTTGTGAAGTTCGTCTGCCTTCACTGGATCGGTGGTCAGACGCTTCAATTGATCAAGGATGTCATTCAATTTACGAAGGTTAGAGAAGTCTTTATGAATTTCCTCAACATTCACTACGACTTTCACCTCTTCCAGGAACTCATCGTGGCGTTTCTTCAATTCATCTTTCTGGTCTTTCAGCAACTGCTCGAAGCCCTCGATGTGTTCAACGAGTGCGTCTTTGTAGCGTTTATTCAGTTGGTCAATCAACTTGGTTTGCTCCTCAAAGAGTGTGTCAAGTTTACCGTCTGCTGTCTCGAAGTACTTCATTGCCACCTTATCCTTTTTGCGAATCTGGTTGATTTGCTCGCGGATAGTCTCGATAACATCGTTACCGAGAATCTGTCGGTTTTCAAGACTACCACCTACGCGGTTGACATTTTCTTCAAATGTCTTGATTCGGTCAAGAATCTGGTTGCAACGAACAGCTACCTCACGAGGAATCTTTAGGGCATCAGAATAAGAATTCTGGAGGTTAATAGCCTCCTGAGCAGCAGCCAGCATCATGCGGCGAGCCTCTTCAAACTTATCAAGTGATTTGGTGATGCTAACGAAGTGGTCGGCAGCTTCGATATACTTATCCATTCCCTTAATAAGCTCTTGACTTTTAAGGGTAGCCAGTAGTTGTTGCTGCAGGCTGATGTTTTCGTTAATCTTATTCATGTTCCTTCCCATCGTATCGACAGCATCAGCCACAGCACGGACATTCGTCTCGAAGCTATCACCAAATGCACGAGTACAGTTATCGAAGGTAGTTTGGAAGCGAGAGATAACCCTGTCGAAAGCGGGTTCAAACCTATCTACCGTTTCATGGAGGCGAGTGATGGCCAGTACCATGCTCACGTCAAGGGACGGCATGAGTTCCGTTTGCACGAAATCATAGAAATCATTTTTGTCCTCTTCTATGTTCTTACGGGACTCTCCAGCGAGTGCGTTGTTAATAGTGGTGAGTAATAAGCCAATAAGACTTGTTGACATAGAAACGAGCACACCAAATAGCAAGTTTTTGATAGACTCGTCTGTAATGTCGCCTGCACCATTAAAGCCACCGATGAACATTGTAATACCGATGAATACACCTGCGAAAGTACCCATAAGACCGAGATAGGTAGGGAAGGCAAGTTTTGCTACGGACTGGTCATAGCGCATATTCAATTTGCGCTCTACCTTGTTCTGAATCACGGCAAAGTCTGTAGTTCCCTTAGTCTTGGCGACATAATGGTTAATTTCGGCAATCAACGTATTCAAGTCGGAGCCTTCTGCCCCGACTTGTTTTAGTTGTGTAATAGACTCGCTATTAACTATTGTTTCATAAGTGCCGTATTCCTCTTTCTTGGAAAAGAAGTTGTTGAAAAGGTTTCGATAGTATTTAACTTCTAGGAAATATTTAATCTGAAAGTAGATAAAGATTAGAAATATAATCCCAGAGACGATTATGGTACCATAAAAAGTATTCATATCTAGAGTTTCGTCATTTCAAAGATTTTGTTGATAACTGGGAGGAAGAATACGGAATCATTGTAAATCACCTCATCTGCATATTTTTCTCTAACCTGCGTCTTGTAGTAGGTTGAGAGAGGTGTGCCCATATCTTCTTTTGCTGCAGCCACATATTTCGATGTATTAGCCATGCTATCGATGATGCTCTTCTGTTTCAGCATGTTCAAGACGTTCTCATAGAGTGAGGCCAGGTCTTTATACTTCTCTAGCAGAGCAGATTTCAAGGTGGCGAAATTTGCTTCAATGTCACCAACCTTTTCATAGTCTTTAGACTTGTCGCCTTGATAAACAACATCCTTGACAGCAGCTGCGTTCTTGTCACGATATAAGCCGCCATAGCAAGTAGATTCCTTTCTCTCTTTTGGTAGTTTGATGTTTACATCATGCTCACCGCCGAAGACATGCTTGAATACCATATCAATGATAGCTTTCAATGCCGGCTGTTCCGAAGAAATGAAGTTGTCAATGTATTTACTTCCGTTGCCACTGAAGACTATCGTCTTAGGCGCAGGCAGACCATTCTCTTTATACATGTTTGACATGTAGAAGAGGATAGATGTCAAGTGGAAGATGAATACAGGTTTGAAGTCATTACTAAGGAACTTGGTGATGCCGCAATACTTTTCATTCGTCAACCAGAAGTTGATGATGTCCTTCGTCTTCATTGAATCCACATGCTTGAAGCACTCGTTGAGGTCTTCAAGATCCTGACGGTCGAAGCGAAGGTTCTCAGCATAACGGCGATATATACCATTCTCTTTTACGTTTGCAAAGGCATTGAAACCATTCTCCCAAAGCACATCACAGCCGAAGTGAACAGAGTTCGCCACTTGTGGCTTGTTGTCTTTGAAATAAACGAAATCAGTAGAGCCACCACCTATATCTATCACAGTGACCGCATCAGAATCCACGATATAGTCCATTTTCTTGTAGTAGTAATATGGAGCTTCGGACTCTGAGAACCTGCGTATTTGGTCGGGCTGGATAAAGAGAATCTTTTCAGGCTCTTCATTCCAAATACGCTGATAGATTGCCCTTGTCTGTCCCATGAAGCTGAGAGGACTGAACCAAACAAGATTTGTACGGTCAAGGTCGCCATCACGCTGAAGGATGTCGCACTTGATTATGAGCAGCAGCTCACGCACAAAGATACGCAGCATATCCTCATCTTTGTCCCATTTGATATCTGTCAATACGTCCTGGTCATCATTCGCCATAATCTTCTCGTAGAAGAATGCGATGTTGTGGTTATCGAACAGTTTCGGCTTGCGCGATCTGTCGTGAATACCACAAAGGGCTGTACGGATTGGGAATTTATAGTCAGTACCATCAATGAGAGCAGGGATGAACTCAGTTTTGATTTTCTTTTTAGCCTTGGCAAAGATAGAATCCTCAATTCTGCGAGTAAGCGAGAATTGGCTGTCCGTGGGCACTTCATGCATAAAGTTAACCATCGGGCGTTCCATTTTGAAAAGCTCTGGTTTCCTGCTCAAATCAGGCTGTCCGTCTGCTCCATTCTTACAGCGAGAAATGAATGTGTTGGAAGTACCGAGGTCGATAGCATACGTAAAGGTGTCATTTGTTGCCTTACTATGTTGCCACTTGGGTATCATCAGACCTGTATCATTGAGAATCTTTACTTCCATCACATTGAAAGAAGTGTTGAAAAGCTCGTAGAACTTTGTTCCACCTTCCTCTTCGTCCGTCTTCTGAACAGAGCGGATGACGGCAGGCTGAACACCGAACTGGGCATTATCCTCAGGTCTAACCTCTTTGATGAGGTCAAATTTCCTTCCGTCTTTTTTGAAGAACGAAAGCGAGATTTCATCAATATTGAAAACAGGAGCCTCTGGGTCTTCGTCTGCACCCACTACCAAAATCTTGAAGTAGTTGTTCTCCACTTCCTTATGTGAAAGGATGTTGGGGAAGATACCAAGATTGAAGCTGATACTAGCTTTCTGCAAGTCAACAATCCTTCCTTCGCCAGGGCGGAATGGATCAAGAGAATAGTCTTTCTTATATTCTTTGCCGTTATATCGAAGGAAAACGGAAACAGAATCGCGGTTGATATGCAAGTCAGAGTCAAGATCCAAGTCATTGAAGAGTGACATTACTTCAGGCTTGAATGGCAAGAGATAGTCATAATCTCTTTCGGGGCTATCATTCTGATATTTCACGGTAACATAGTTGTCCCTTGAAATGCGGAATGGAACCTTAATCATGGAGTCCGTGAAGAAACTCATGATGTCAATCTCATTGCATGACTTGATGCGCAGACCGTTGATGACAAGACTGTCATTTTGGTCAGTCTTTACGTCTGTGAAATCCTGTTTGTAGTCATTTCGGATGTCAGGGTCGTTTCTGAAACTGCGAATATATTCCTTGATGGCTTTGAAGCGCTCATCCACATCATCAGAACCAAAGAGTTCTGTGAACATGTAGTTCTTGAAGTCGGCATCGCGCTTATCAAACATCTTTATGTCACGGAAGTATTCGCCACCTGACTTGCGTCTGATATGAAGGCTATTGTATTGTTTGCCAGCGAAAAGAATAGATTCACTGCCGTCCCTTTTAACTCTGGCTTTGTCCATGTCTGGAGGTGTAACAAAGCCTGTGATGGGTGAGCTGCAAGCAAGCAGTTTCTCCTTACCATCTTCTGTGAAGATAATGAAATACAGTTTCTTTTCGATGATGTCCGTCCCGTAATAATTTGCTATCGAATTATAAAGGATAGGCATCTTATTCTTGATGTATGCCAAGTTTGTAGCACTGTCCCACTCACGGATTTCCAGTTTTTCGCCGTTCTTCCATGTGTTATTTTTGTGATAAGTGAGGTAGTACAAGAGCTCATACACATCAAGAATATCAGAAACCATCTGCCTATAAGCGAATCCAGCTTCTTTCTTGCTGTTAATATGCTCTTCCATAGTTCTACGGAAAGCTTCGCGAGCCACAAAGAAGCGTGCAAATGGTGTAGGCAGAGAATTAAGAGCACCGCTATTGTCGGTCTTTTGCTCCATCACATCGTCCAGATGTTCGGCAGTTAATGCCACATCCTCTTTCGTCCACGAGGTACCAGAAGTACCTCTGTCCACTATGCTAAGGTCTATTCTTGCCATATCTTACTTCAGTATTTTCTTGGTGTAATATTCAATCGCATCATGAGCAAATTGCAGGAAGAACCTGAATTTGTTTTCATGCGTTTTATCCTTATTAGCATTACTTGCCTGTATCATCTTCAGCAAGTAGTAGGAATCATCTTTTGCATCAAGGGAAACGGTCTTCACCCATCCCTCCATATTCTTCAAGCTATCAGTGTTGAGTGGTGCAAAAGCACGCTTGTTGGTAGATAATTCGTCATACCAGTTATCGTAGATAGCGGTAAATCTTTTCAGGGCTTGGAATGAAGCATCTTTGTAGAAGTTCTCATCAAATCCTCTGTTCTTGATAAGTGGGAAGAAAGATTCTTTTGGCAGGATATTGATGAGCGTGTCCAGCAATTTATAATCTGCCACTCTCTTCACAATTTCCTTATACCCCGAGCCGAGAGAGACAAGATCCAAAGAATTCTTTGCGTCCTCGATGGCACGAGTAAGGAACTGCTGCGTTTCCGGCTTCTCTCTTGTCAGGAAGTCAAAGAGGGCCGAAGCAGCAACAAGCTCTATAAAGTGTGCTTTGTCATCCTGCTTTTTCTCGTCGTTCTCATATACTTGGATTAAAGATGTTTCTCCAGCATAATAGAGATAGTCGGAGAGAACCGTCTTCTCATAGTATGCCAATGCAGCTTTGGTCTTAGTATAGAAGTTCGCAGAATCAATGTCGCTTCCTGTAGTTGACGGGTCTTTCAGACCATAGTAAGGAAGAACGGTAACAGCGCCCATCAGCGCATTTTTAACAGCTGGCTGTGAAGCAGCTCCCTTGATTTTCTTCTCCAAGAGCGGATAGCCTGATGCTCCAGTTCCTCCAAAGATAGAACTGATGATGAAGATACGGTCGTCTTTCTCACAATGCTGCTTGAAAGCCTTAAACCAGTCTGCACCTTCAATCATTTCACCAAGAACTACGGTTCCGACATTCGGGTTACCTTTGAAACCGACAGATAGCGGACTGTCCAAATTCTTCGTAGAGAATAGCGTCTGAACGAAGTAATTATTTATATCATCGGCAGCAAGGTTTGCCTCGCTGATGTAGGAACGGAACTTCTCTTTACTACCTGATGCTTGCTGAGTGTCATTCAGCTGGTTATTTAACTCGTTAATCGTGACGATTTCAGAGTTAAAGAAACCATCGAGGTGGTTCAAAGAGCCGTTGTTGGTAGATTTGTTATAGATGTCCTGGTAGCTACCCAGTAACGTATGCAGATTTTTCTTTTCCTCTAAATCCAAGTGAGGGTCAAGAATAACGGGGACTACGGTATATCCGTTTGTACTCATTCCACTGGCCATAAGCATTGTGACGCTTTTCATCACACGGATGCCTGTGCCCCCAATACAGAAAACAAAAACTTTTTTCATATCGGGCTAAAATTTTAAGAATCGACAAGCATTAGTAGGTAAATTGAACTGGCACCATACCCAGGAGCAGAATGTGTAAAGCAACGATGCATAGATGGCATTACCCAATGCAATCTTAATCTGGAGTATGGTCGTTCCGTTGAGTTTTGGGGGTACAGCAAAGTATTCAAATCCCCAAGTCACTAGGAACGAGAGCACAAATGTCCCTAAGAGGAAATACAGCCAGTGAGTAGGCTTGTAGTGGCGACCAGGGCGATTGTTGTATGGCTGATAATAACATATCGCCATTGCAATGCCCAACACAATGAATATGAGCAGAATGATAGCAGATGAACTTTCCAGCTTGCTCCAATAGGCTCTTGCCTGATTGTAAAGTGCTTCGTTGTTCTTGAACTGACTTGTAAAATCAGTCATGGAACCTGCTATCCATTTGTAGAAAGAAAGCATCTTCATATTTTATGATTTTTTAGATATCAGAATATAGTTTGGTTTCAAAGATTTGTTTACCACTCCACCATAGAACATTCCTTTGATGAAGTTTTCAAGAGAGTAAGACTTGGTTACATCATTTTCATCCGTACCATCGAGATATGGAGCAAACTCTGTAATATCAAGGTCTGGCAGTTGCAGTGTCCATTCTATAACTTCTGATTCCATTGCCATATTGCAAACTTTCAAGTCTACAACAGCGTAGGCTGTCCGAACTAATTCTTTATCAGTTATGTTTTGAATCTGGTATTCTATATTACCGACTTTAACTTCTGAGCCATAGAGGGCTTTACACTGGAATGCTTTAGGAAAGATGTCTTCCCGAGCTGCAGCCCATCTATAATTCGCAAGATTGACTTTAAGTTTTACGACACATGTATCACTATATGATGGGTCATATCCTAAGAAAGTAGGCTCTTCGTCAAGCTGGAAACAATTATCAGGTATGCCAAAAGTGTATGCTGGAGCGCCATAGTTAAATCCGCTTTCTATGTTGCCGATTAAGCTCCCATTATTATCTAACAGAGTAGAAATACCATTTCTAAGGTCGGCAACATATTCTTGGTTTCCGATAATAAGGAAGTAGTATGGCGATTCATTACAAATAGAATTTCCACCCTTATCAAGGAACTGTGACTTTGCACCGACTAAAGAGATAGCTTTGCCGCATTTAGCAAAGATAGAGCTTATATCTGTACTATACTGGGTAAGCAATACCTGTGGAGCAGCAGCACCAACGGGGCTATACTTCATATCAGAAATCAGTACTGCGACTTCGCCAGCATCAGCATCAATGCTGTTGATGATGGTCTGAAGCATCAAAGGTACTTTTGTAGAAGCAGAGGAAACAAAAGCACCAGTGTTCATCTGAGTCTGGAAAGATGATATGGGCACAGATGCACCTTGACTGCCATCATTAGTGAGAATAGTAACTTCAGGAGCAGCTGGAGAGTAATAAGTTAGTACTCGCCAAACGTCTTCCTTGAATTTAGTCGGTGCATTTGCACGGAAGAAGCCATTCATACTTCCGGACACCTCTACAAAAAACTTGATAGTTCTCGGGTGGACGGGTCTGAATGGTTGAGATTCAAGAGTATCTTTAACGAGATACCCATCTTCGTCAAAATGGGGGTCGTTAACGGTATTAACGCTACCTCCACAAGAGAAAAGAGCCATTGACGCTATTCCAGCAAACGCCAATGCTGCAAGTCCTAACCAGATTCTCTTCATAACGTACTATCTAATATTATCTTTTTTGTTTACTACCAAAAACAACTCCCCCAGCAGTGTCTCGACGGGCGACCAAACCCTTTATAACACTGTGAGGGAGTATGTATATATCTTAATGCCTTTAAGGCTAATTGGTTCTTTGCCGAGCGTGTGCATAAACACTTATGTTTCGTGCGTGCGCACACGTATTGTCTTGCAAAAGTACATTTTTTCTCGGAAAAACCGTCATAAAATGGAGAAAATTTAGCCTTCTTTAGTTGATTTATGGTGTTTTCATGTTTGAATAGACATAAAATGCTACTTTTGGAGCTCAAATAATATTATTATTTGCAGCCTAAAACATTTTTTGTGATTTATATAATTACACCACACCACCCACATCAACAGCACCCCCTGCGTATTCACTCTGTGGGAACTTCTCACAGCCGATATACAACGTATCGAAGGCATCTGTGCCGTCGGTACGATGTTCCAGCAGATCTTCTTCCGTCTCTGCAAGCTTTTCACCGGCTTTGTTCTTGTGAAATCCATTGCGCCCACGGCTAACGCCAGCCGCCTGAACAGCGAGGATAAGGTCATCATTATTCTGGCGGTTGAAGAACGGCATGAGCCGTTGCTTCCCTGCGAAAGCCTGGTTTATGAGCAGGTATTTCTCATCATGTCGCATAGGATTTCCGAGATACACGTCAATGACCGTCCAGCCATGGCGTTCAAACTCATGGATGATCACCCAACGAAAGTCCTGTTCGTTGACCGCATAGTTTGACCCCAGGGCCGTAGTGTCATAATAGAAAATCACCGTCTTATTCTGGTGAAAAGCGTAGTACTGGCAGAAGTCGTCAATGAGAGCGGGAAGTTTCCGCTCGAATTTGACGTAGAACGACTTCAGGACGTTCAACCTTCTGCCCGACGGCTGACCTGCAACAATCCAGTTGATGTTCGCGTTATAGTCCATGCCGATGCAGATAGGAGCGAGAGGGTTGCAGTCGCGGTCAGCGCGGCAATCCAGTTCACCGCTAAAGCTTTGCGCCTCATTCTCGGCATAGAACGACTGCGCCACCTCATCGAGGTATTCAAAGTTAGAAGCGTCGTACTTATGCCGCTCCTTCATGGAAGAGTAGAAGCCATCCTTTGCGATGCCTATGCGTTGGCAGAGAATGGAAGTCTGGAATGTCAGCGGCGTAAGGTCGCGCTTCATCTGTCGGATGTAGTTCTCACCGAGCAACTGCAAGTTCTCGATGGAAGA
>Ga0310694_10002167_pt1 | contig 20682 bp, 9 predicted proteins | sample 174DNAGHGhighgp2_FD_203884 | JGI IMG/M metagenome (GOLD analysis project Ga0310694, IMG submission 203884) | Sheep rumen microbial communities from Palmerston North, Manawatu-Wanganui, New Zealand - 1742 DNA GHGhigh gp2 (v2) (version 2) | ecosystem: Host-associated > Mammals > Digestive system >... | reverse complement strand
CCGCTGTTGTCACTGTCGTTGGCGGAAATCGAATACGACTTCCGCAGCCGTACCCACTCGCCCTTGTGTCCGGGTGTTGTAAGCAGCTCCCTGGATGTCAGCTTTTCTGCGTCCGCGTTGTTTTCCTGTCCCGCCCGCACCCATAGATCGGTATATCCCGCGTCATAACTGTAGTTCGGGCTTTGATCATTTGCCAGCGGGGCATCGTCTGACCCGATGGTCACCCGCAGCGGATGAACCGGAATCGCATGGACGATAGCATTCTGATTCTGCCCCAGAATGCCATAGTTAATGGATACCAGGTCTCTTGACCCATTCATGAATGTATAGAAATTCTGCTGTCCATTGTTGTTGATGAAATCATATTTTGTGATTGGGCTCAGGTCCAGCATCACATATCCGGAATTCTGGAAAGACTGATTCAGGTCCGTGCATATACCGTCCTTCAGCGGGCTCAGGTCCAGGTATTTCAGTTTCGTGAATCCCTGGAAACCGCCGTAGGAATCCCATTTTCCATCTTCAACCAGCGTGGGCAGGTACAGTTCTTCCATATCGCCGTAGTTCCTGAACGATGAAACATTCAGGCCTGGAACCACCGCGCCGGCCATGTCCAGTTTAACAACTTTTGAATTGTATGGACCGGGGATAATATTCCCTTCCAGTGTGATTTCATTGATCGGCTTCGTTGCACCGGTGCGGCTGTTATAGGAATGCATCCCGGTCATATCCAGTTTATCCAGCGTGATCGATTCCACATTCACGCAATAATCGAACAGCGTATAACTGGATGTTTGTCCCGGCGTTCCGCCCAGCGTGACACGGTCCCTCATTTCAATATTCTTAACCAGCTGGTTGTATCCCCGCGCAGGATTATTCCAGCCGTAATGAGCCTTTATGCCATCCTCAAAATTCGTAAAATAAACTCTATCGCCCATATCCAGCAGCGTGGCCCCGCTTTCGTCGCTGAACGCCGGAAGCGCTGTTCCGTCCAGGCTGACCGGAGATTCCGCCCGATAGAAGGTTAAAGTACCGCTCTCTTTGTCCAGTACAGCATATGCCTCTCCGCTGTCGTCCAGCGTGTCCGCCCTGGGTCTCTGGGGCTGAGGCGGCAAAACAGGATCCGGAACCGGCTTCAGGTTGGAAGGCATGCTGACAGGATAACTGGTATCCCGTACATACTCGCCGCTCAGCTTCACGTGGAACGTGAACTCCTGCTCCGGATGTTTCGGATCGTCAACCGTTACCTGTTTTGTGATCTTCAGGGAGCCATCCTTCAGGTCGTTGGTAAAGATCGGAGCGGCGTTTGCCTCCCCGGAGACGATGGGATCACCCAGAACCCAGCCTCTGCCTTCACATTCAGGACAATCGTCGCCGGTTTCCGCAAGATACATGTAAGCGCCATAATCTCCGTAATCTATAGGATTCTGGGATATTGCGTACAGGTATTGGTCCATGTCATCGTAAAGATAGCATCCATAAATGATATGGGCATCCTTCATTCCGGTATAGTATTGATTTATCTCCTCATCTGAATATCCATCTGTCATTGAATAGCCGTATATCTGCTCTGCTGTCAGTGGTATAATGATGTTTAGCACGTGGCCGCCCGGCAGCAGGATAGGTCCGACACCCTTCTCCGTAAAAGGAGGTTGTCCGCTGACATTCGGTAGTAATGTATACAGCGTGCTGCCCAATCCGTGGCAGGTGGAACAGTAATCAGTTCCTTCCGGGTTCTCTCCTGTGCCGCCGCATTCGGGACACATTGTTACCTCCTGGATAAGATCATTGTCGGGAATGCTGATGATGCCTCCAAGGGCGACCCTCTCTCCTGTATAGTTGTACATCCTCCCCTCATAATTCCATCTGAAAGGAAGCAGGGTAAACCCGCCCTGTTTGCCGGATCCACCGCATTCCGGACACCGTTCATGCTCAAATTCCACCGCCTGGTCTTCCCGGGCAAAGGTAAGGGTACCGTCTCCCATATCGTATACCGTTATCGCAAACAGGTGACTCGTTTCCGGATAGATCACCGTTTCATCTGTCCCCGGCACTTCCTTCGCCAGGTAGTAGTACTTGGCGGGATGCTCGGGATCCAGTGTCACGTTGTCCTGTGTATAATGCAGTTTTGCGAAGGTCACCGCTCCCTCTGCGTCGTTGCGTACGCCGTCCTCGATCAGGCGGATTTCGTTTCCGGCCTCATCCGACTCCCAAAGCTGGAATTCAAATTCTCCCTCCTCCAGTTCACGCTTCAGCAGCTGCTTGAATACCTTCAGGGTAACGTTCCCCTCCGCTTCATAGGTGTTGCTGAACAGGTTTTCCGCCGGCGCTTCGGGGGATACGGCCGTCGTCATGGTCCCGTCGCCGTTGTCGGTAACCTTGACGGTCACTGTCCGGACCGAGGCGTCATAGGTGTATCCGTTGTAAAGGAACGTGCCGTCCTCCTGCTCCTCCGCCTCCTCGGGGATCACCTCGCGAATTTCGTAGGTAAAGGTTTTCCCGTGGTCAGCCTCGGTATAGATCAGGCCGCCGAAGGTGAATTCCGTCGTGTTGGTGATGACGCCGGTGTCTTCATCCTGGGCCGTGTCCGCAGGCGCGCTGTTTCCGGCGGTGCGGATCACTTGACCGCAAGTCACGGAACCTTCTGTCTTGTCTGTCAGCGTAAACTGGAACTGGTTTCGTTTCAGCCGATGCCCGGTCAGGCTCTTTTTGGCTCCGATCGTCGCGTTTCCGGAAGCCGTGTAACGGTTCGTGAAGGACGCCTTCGCCACGCCGGCTGTAGGTATGGTACCGGTATCTCCCGTTTTGCCGGTCTGCGTCCAGCCGTCTTCACTGCTTTCTGTCAGGGTATACCGGGTTTCCACCGGCAGCTTTTTGATAATGATCCGCTGCCCGCCCTTCAGTTTGAAGGTTCCTTCGTTGCTGATGGTACCGGACGAAACCCGGGTCAGCTTTTCCGTCCCTGCTTCGTCTGCACCCACGCTGTAGATGGTGTACTCAAAGGAACCGGTAACCGGCTTCCCGGCCGCGTCGCTCATTTCCAGCAGGAAGGTGAACTCCTGCTCCGCGGAAACGGCTGTAGCATTCAGGATGGTTTTGTCCGCCTGCAGGTCGCCGAAGGGGAAATAGAAATTATAGATGTGTTCTGTGGATTCCGGATCATACTGCACGGTAATCTCATAGCCTTCCGGCAGTATGGACGGATCCTCTGATGAAGAGAAGAAATACGGCGCCGGTTTTTCCGTTACGCTGTATACGTATTCGAATCCGCCGCGTTCATACTTGTCCAGATCTGGGAAGGTATAGTGCCACGCCCCATCCTCGTCCGGTTTCACCGTCAGGGTCCGGACCTTCTCCTTTTCCCCGGACGCGCCGGTTCTGTAAAGCGTGACCTCTACGGATTCCGGCATCCGCAGCTCCGCCTCCGCCGGAAGCGGCTTGCCGGTATTCAGCATCCACAGCTTTTCGCCGGCCACTTCTGTCTTTTCATTCTCGTGGGTATTGGTCAGGCGGAAATGGGTATCGTCGATCTTCTGGGCCGCTGCGGTATATCCCGGAATCGGATTCTCCTCGAAGGTATATTCCCACTCCCGGCCCTGTTCGTCCACGGCATCCTGCTGATAGAAGATATCCTTCCATTCGTTTTCTTCGCTCAGCGTCACCGTCAGCGGTTCACCGGTGGTTTCGTTCATCACCGTCTGCCAGGCCGTATCCGACTCCAGCTTCCGCTTCATCGTCACCGTAATGGAAGCGGGACGCTTGTTATCGTGGTTATCGTCGTCGTCCCATACCTTTTCCACCATGATGATCCGGGGCATGATTCCAATACGGGTGTAGTCGTTACGGATCATGGTGATCCTGGAGGAAGCCGAAGGGTTGCCCTCGTCCGCCTGGGAACATATCAGCCGGGTATTGTTGTAGGCGTGCATGTTGTTCTTCGGGTTCAGCGCCTTTTCCCAGTCGATATCCTGGTTCCTGGAGGCGGATCCGTCCGCGTTTTTATGGGCATAGGCGCCCTTGGCATGCCACTGGCTCTCGTCCCCGTGGTCGTCCGGGGCAACCATATGCATCAGCGCGTAGGCAGCTTCCTGGCTGTGCAGCTCAAAGCTGCCCCCGTCCGCAGTCTTCCGCAGGTCCAGGGCGATAGCCGTAACCTCCGTTCCCTCCGGAACGGTCCACAGGCCGTCCTGCAGCGCGGAAGCGGGAACCTTCTTCCAGGTTTCGTCCGACAGGTCATACCGGCCCAGATAATTGAAGAAGATCGTTTCGTCCACGATGTCGCCGGTGGTATCGCCGAACTGGAGCCAGGGCTCCGTGGCGTAATAGATCACCGGCGCGCATCCCTGGCGGATAAAATCGGACACATCGATGGACAGCAGCTTACCCCGCCACTGGCCGCCAACCTCCAGGTCCTCCTTGTTGCCGGAGGCTCCCACCTGAACCGTCTTCCGGTCCCAGTCGCCGTCCCAGTCCTTCTTGGACTGTACCTCGTAATAATCCGCCAGCTTGGTCCGGTCCTTCGTCTCGTCCAGGCCGCTGGGGATCACATAGTTCTCAAGGGAGTCGTACATCACCATGTTGCTGGTAATCGTATCCTTGCAGGAAGCCACACGCAGGCGGTAGGTATAGGCCTGTCCTTCGTAGAGGTTCACCTGGGTCTGTCCCTCCAGGCCCTGGGTCCATATGCCGTCCAGGTCGCTCTGAACGCTCTTGACATATTCCGTCTGCGCCATCTGGTCCACGTTCAGGTTCACGTCCACTTTCGCGTAGATAAACCGCTCTTTGTCCGACGTGGGATCCAGGTCCCTGAAAGCGTCAACGATCGCTTGGGGCTCGCCGTCCGGTGTCCAGCGATTGTTGACCCGGACCATGGCATCGGCCTCGCCCATGCGCTCCTTCAGCGTGCCCAGGCGCTCGTCGTCACCGCTCTCAAAGGCGATATAGTTCACCAGATGGCTGCCGATATTGTTAATGTCCGTCCAGTCATACTCCGCGTCAAACCGGATCCCGGGAACATCCTCCACGATGCCGCCGTAGGAAACGGGCTGCGGCGTCAGGTCCATCTCCACCACCAGCATGATCCGCCCGGTGTTCCGCCAGTTCGGGTATGTCCGGACGGAGGTGATCTTGTCCTTGCTCCGGGTGGGGCTTACCGTTTTCACCCGGGGCCGGACCCCTTCGGGAAGCAGGTCGTACCAGGTGCCGCTTTCCTCCGGCTTGATGGCCCCCAGCTCCACCGCCTCGTTCCACGCCTGTACCGAGTGCACGTTGCTGGCTTCCGTCGCCGTGGCGCTGTAATGGAGAATCACCTGCCGGTTCTCCGGATCGTTATCCTTTACGGAGTCAAACCGGACCGTCTTCTCCGGGTTCACCCCGTATCCGCCGCCGGTCAGGGTCGCCCGGGAATCATCGTGGTTGATGAACTGCCGGTAGAATTTGTCCTTCGGCACATAGTATTTCTGCTCAGGCGCGGTGTTCGTTTCATCCTCCGGATAGACGTACAGCTCCACGTACATGTTTTCATCGTTCCGGTAGGGGGTGGAGGGGGCTTCGCTCTCGTTGAACAGCTGCTGCACGATGCCAATCACCCGTTCGGTAGGCTTCAGCTCAATCTTCGGGTATACCGCCAGCTTGGTGGCCGCCTGATTGCTCAGAATCCGGGTCCGATATCCGGTGACGTTCTTTTCCAGCCCGGTGAAATCCACGTATTGGGTTTTCCCGCTCTCTACGGTATAGGAGCCCACGTAGTGCCATCCGGTGGCTTCGGAGGGCGCTCCCGTATCCGTCTCATCCGTCAGGCCCGCCTCGTTGTCATATTCCACCCATACCTCCACCGCGGGTTTGGGCAGGGATTCGTCCGGAGCGAAACCGAAGGTGGAATTCTCAAAGTAATATTTCGGATTCCGCTGCTTGTCCCAGTTGAAGATTTCCGGAGAGGCGATGGTGATGCCCAGGAAGCGGTAGTCGTCGGAAGTTTTTTCCTTCAGGCGGGTGCTCTCGCTTCCGTCCACTACGCTGAACCATTCCCAGCGGTCCGTGGTATCCATGGCGTAGTACCAGTTCAGGTAATGGTCCATGTCGTCCGCCCAGTCCGCGGAGTTCCACCGCTCATCGTAGGCCGGGTCCAGATGGCCCTCATGCTCCGTACCGTTTTCATCCACCCAGCCGATAGTGCCCGCCAACGGTCCACAGGTGAAGATGCCGCCATAGCCCACGGACAGCACTTCATAATTCATGATGGTGGACTGGCCTTTCAGCAGCCGGTTCAGCGCCAGGTCATAGGTATGATCCTTTTTGTGGCCATCCCGTTCCATCCCGTCGGAATTGTTGTAGGGATGCTTATGGCCGATGCTGGATTCCGTGTATTTGAAGGACAGGAACCGTCCCGGAGGATAGTGCCAGTCCGCCTGAAAATAGAGCACCGCGTCTTCCGAGGATGCTGTGGTCACCTTCCGGGGATCTTTCCCGTCCGTGACTGTAGCAGGTGCCGTTCCCGCCGGATAAGGCGCTTCCGGATCGTCCTCCGTCAGGGTCCAGTAGGTCCTGTTCCGGAATTCATAGTTTGTATTCAGCTTCGGCAGGTCGCTTTTTTTGTACGCCGTCCAGACATAACGGGTCTGTCCGTACTGGGCGCTCCCGCCTCCGAATCCGTGGGTAATGATATCGTCTGACCATACGTTGTCGGTAACGCTTCCCAGCTCATGCTTCCCGCTGTTGTCCACCGCGCCCAGCATGATGCCTTCTCCGCAGTGGACCCAGCTTGTTTTCCCCGTCTCCGGATCCACCACCTGTTCGTAGACCCCCACATAGGCTTCCGTGTCGTCCACTCCGGGCTGGGAGCCCGCATCCCGGCCCGACAGGGAGAAATACTGGTTTCCGGTATAGTTGGGATATTCATACCATCTTACATAGATGTAGTCATCCGGATTAGCTCCCGCCGGAAGGTGGGCCAGCATCGCGGCCGGAACCTCATCGCTGTATTCCTTGAGTTCTCCGCCTTTGGAACCGCCCGTCAGAATCTCTTCTGTATCGATCTGGGCGGTCAGTATATTGGAATCCAGGTAAATCGTGTTTCCTTCGTTGGTCACGACCTCCACCCGGGCCATCAGCTTATCTGAAAGCTTTTCATCCACAATGTACTGCGGATAAATATCCAGGATTGTGAACTGGAACATGCCCTTGCTGGTAGCGGCAATGGTATGGGTATTCACAATGGAAAAGCTGCCGTCCTCGTTCACTTCGTAATGCCAGTCAGTTTTGTTGGAACTGGCGTCCGGCACGGAGAAGGACATGCCGCCGTAAATGGCGTCCATCGTTTCTCCGTCCACAGACCCTGTCACCCGCTTATGCCAGATTCCCTTTGGAATCCGGATACGGATATTTCCGGGTTCATAATCAAACTGACCGGAGAAGCTCACGTCGATCTGGTAGCGCATCCGCTCCTCGGCGGTGCTCTTCGTGCGCAGGTACAGGTTGTCCGGTTCGCCGTCGTCCACGGTGTCCGGCGTGACCCAGTGAATATGGATGGATTCAATCTTGGACCCGTCCGCCTCGTTGCCATGATCTTCGCTCTGTCCGCTGTGGCCTTCCTCGCTTCCGCTCTCCGCGGATGCCAGGTTCACAGCGGGGAATCCGGTGCCTGCAATCCACAGGATCCCGGTCAGCAGGCAGATTCCCGTCAGGATCGCCAGCAGTTTTACCAGCAGCCCGTTCCGATGTTTCATGTCGTCCATCTCCATCCATTTTTGTTTCTTTTTCCATTTTTTCCCTGCGAAAAAAAACACAATCAGATTCCTTATTTTGTGTACCTATTACCAAAAATATACTATCGGTTGAAATATTATCAGTCTTCTGTTTCATTATTGTAAATTAATGTTTTGATTTTATGAATTTATTATTTCTGTAACTGGAAAATATTGGATATGCTTTCCGGCGGATGCCACCAAAAAACCTCCGGAACTTCATCCGGAGGTTCATTGCACGTTGTCTGTTTTTTTATTACTGCAGCTCGAATGTCACCTGCACGCAGCGGGACAGGAATCCGACCTCGCTGATCGGAACGGTCTCGGCCTCATACTGGCGGTCATAGCTCTGGAGCATCACGGTGCGCTCGTCCATAACCTTGATCTTCCGCAGGTTATGGTGGTCCTTGTAGTTGACCAGCATGACCGCGCCGTCCACCGGGCTGTTGGCGGGCACCGTCAGCACGATGTCGCCCCGGTGGATCCGGAATCCGCGCATGCTGTCGTCCGGCGCCAGGAAGTAGAATACCTTTTCCGGGTTCGCGCCTTCGATCCGCCCGTTCTCCAGCGGCACCAGCCGGTAATTCACCGGCTTCATCACGGCGTTCATAACCGGCACCCGCCGCAGCACGCCCTGCAGCGCGTCCAGCCAGATGCTCCCGGCCACCGTCTCTTCCTGGGTGGACGCGACGACCTCGGCCTCTTTCCGCTCGGGCTTCTTCGCCGCCGCGGCCATCCGCGGCTGCACCTGCACGAGGTCCACCGTGGAAGCGATATCGTCCAGCGTGAATTCCGCCTCGTTCTGGCTCTTCAGGCCGATCGCCTTCAGGATCCGGCGGGCCTGGTCGTCCGCGATAATCCTGGTGCCCGCTTCCACGGCCATCAGGTAACTCTCGCTGACGCCGGTCTTCTTCGCCACCTGCTTCGGCGTCATCTTCTGGCGGATCCGCTCCGTGCGGATCAGGTCTCCTAATCTGCTCAACTTTTACACTCCCGTTGCCGCTGTTCTTCGCTGTAGCATGGGATCCGTTTCCCAAATCACAGATTTGGACGGATCCGTTTGCGATCGCCGTTTCCGCTCTGCCTTCGCCTGTCGGCTCGCCACTCGCGGACGGCTGTAGCATGGGATCCGTTTCCCAAATCACAGATTTGGACGGATCCGCATCATCCCTGCAGGCCCTGCTCCTGCCGCTCCATGTTCTCGATCACGACGTCGTAGATCTCGCCCAGGGACGAGCAGTATTCGAGCACCTTCCAGGGCTCGTTGGTGTGGTAGTGGATCTTGATCAGCTCGTCGTCCCCCACGGCCAGCAGGCAGTCGCCCTTGAAATTCTCGGTGAAATAATCGTTAATGGCATCCTCGTCCAGGTCGTGCCCTTCGATCAGCAGCTGAGTGTCAAACTTAAATTCCAGCATGGTTTTCTTCTCCTTCCTCGTTCCCTTAAAAACCGGGAGGTATTGTACCATCTCTCCGGCAAAAGTTCAAATGCTTCCTTTCCGGAGCGTCATTTGGCCTCCGCCCAGTTCTTTCCCCTGTGCACTTCCGCCACCAGCGGCACCTTCAGTTCCGCCGCCTCCTCCATGGCTTTGCGCAGGATCTCCGCCGCCCGGTCCGCCTCCTCCGGCGGGCATTCCAGCAGCAGTTCGTCGTGCACCTGGAGGATCAGCCTGCTCTGCAGCCCGGCGTCCCGCAGCGCCTTGTCCGCCCGGACCATGGCCAGCTTGATGATGTCCGCCGCCGTGCCCTGCACCGGCGTGTTCATGGCCGCCCGCTTCCCGAATTCCCGGATCGGCGCCTTCGGGCTTTGCAGCTCCGGCAGGTACCGCCGCCGGCCCATCATTGTCCGGGCATAGCCGAGCCGCGCGCCTTCCGAAGCGCTTTCGTCCATGAAGCGCTTGACGCCGGGGTATTTTTCGAAGTACCGGGCAATGAAGTCCCCGGCTTCCCGCCGGCTGACGCCTGTGTTCCGGCTCAGCCCGAATCCGCTGATGCCGTAGATGATGCCGAAGTTCACGGCCTTCGCCCGGCTGCGCAGTTCGGGAGTCACGAATTCCGGCGGCACATCGAAGATTTCGCCGGCCGTGCGCGCGTGGATGTCCTCGCCCTTCCGGAACGCGTCGATCATTGCCGGGTCGCCGCTGAAGTGGGCCATCAGGCGCAGCTCGATCTGGCTGTAGTCCGCGTCCAGCAGGATCCACCCTTCCTTCGGCAGGAACGCCTGCCGGATTTCCCGGCCTTCCTCCGTGCGCACGGGGATGTTCTGCAGGTTCGGCTCCGAGGAGGAAATCCGCCCCGTGGCGGTCGCCGTCTGGTCAAAGGTGGAATGCACCCGGCCTTCCCGGTCCACCAGCGGCAGCAGGCCTTCGACATAGGTGCCGTTCAGTTTGGCCAGCTGGCGGTAGCGCAGCAGCGGCTCGATGACCTCCGGCGCGTCCCAGCGCAAACCTTCCAGCACCTCGGCCGAGGTGGACCATCCCTTGCTGGTCTTCTTCCCGTGGGGCAGGTTCAGTTTTTCGAAAAGCACTTCGCCCAGCTGCTGCGGGCTGTTCAGGTTAAAGGGCGTTCCCCCGCAGGCCGCGATGACCTCGGCGCGCCTGGCGGCGATCTCCGCCGCGTATTTGTCCCCGAGCTCCCGCAGGAAAGCGGTGTCCACCGTGAATCCGGCCCGCTCCATCCGGTACAGCACGAAGCTCAGCGGCATCTCGATTTCCGTCATGAGCATCATCATGCCGTCCGCCTCGACCTGCCTGCGCTGCCATGCCTGCAGGGAACACAGCGTCCCCGCGTCCTCCGGCATGTCCGGGCACAGCGCTCCCAGCCGGTAGCTCTTTTCCTGCGGGTTCAGCAGGTAAGCCCCCAGCATCGTATCCCACCGGAAATTCTCCGGCAGCGGCGCCCCCGCTTTCTCCAGGCGGCGCAGCCACGCCTTCCCGTCGTGCACGGCGGCGTTGCCCTTCCCGATCTCCTCCGCAAGGATGCGCAGCACCTCCGCCGGGTCCGGCCCGGGCGTCAGCAGGTCTCCGCCTGTCGTGACCACGGCCAGGTCGCCCTGCTCCGTCGCCATGCTGACCGCCGTGTCGTCCGCCCACAGGCACAGGGGGCCCTCCCCGCAGGGGTGGGCTGCAATCCAGGCGCGGATTTCTTCCGGCGTCTCCGGATGCGCCGCTTCGCCGAAGGCGATCCGCTCCATTTTAGCGGGCTTTTCATCGCCGCCGGCGGCCCCGGCGGTGTCACCGCCCTCCTCCGTGTTGATGCGTTTGACCAGGCTGAAGAGCTTCAGCTTCTGCAGCGCCGGAATACCCTGCTTCAGGTCCGGCAGCACGCAGGAATTCAGGGAGAATTCCACCGGCGCGTCCCGCCGGATCGTCGCCAGTTCCTTGCTGAAACGCGCCTGGTCCGCATAGGCTGCCAGCTTTTCGCCCAGTTTGCCCTTCACGCTGCCCGCGTGTTCCAACACGTTCTCGAGCGTTCCGTATTCCTGGAGCAGTTTGACGGCTGTTTTGTCGCCTACGCCGGGCACCCCGGGGATATTGTCGCTGGCATCCCCGGCCAGCCCCTTCCAGTCTGTCACCTGGCCCGGCGTAAACCCGTATTCTTCATAAACCTTCGGCGCGTCGAAGCGGATCGTCTCGGAAATTCCCTTGCGCGTGAACATCAGTTCCGTGCCGCCGCCCACCAGCTGCAGGGCGTCCCGGTCGCCGGTCAGCAGCAGGGGAGTGACCCCCGCGTCTTCTCCCTTCAGGCTCAGCGTGCCCAGCAGGTCGTCCGCCTCCCATCCCTGCAGGGAATACCGGCGGATGCCCATCTCGTCCAGGAGCGACCGGATCGTATCGAACTGCTGCCGCAGCTCCGGCGGCGTCGCCGCGCGCCCCGCCTTGTATTCCGCGTACACCGTATGGCGGAAGGTCGGCGCGTGCTCGTCGAAGCAAACGGCCAGGTACTGCACCTTTTCCTCCCGGATTACCTTCAGCAGCATGCTGAAAAACCCGTAAATCGCGTTCGTGTATACCCCGTCCGCGTCCATCGGCGGCAGGGCGTGGAAAGCCCTGTGCATCAGGCTGTTTCCGTCCACCAGCAGGAAAATATCCTTCATGGTCTGCTTTCTCCTTCCCGCGCCGGATCATTCTGTTCAGGCATAGGTCCATTATAGATGAAGAACGATGAATTGAAAAGCTTTCATTCATCGCTCCGGCCCTTCCGGGCATCGCCGGCGTACGGCAGGTTGCAACTAAATCTGGCGCAAACCGCCGAAGCATGGTATACTTTTCCGCGAAAGAACGGCGGATGAAAAGGAAGGGGGCGGTATTCCATGGCGTATTCCGTCGGCGTGGTCTCCCTCGGGTGCAACAAGAACCGGGTGGATACGGAAACGGCGCTCGGCCTGCTGCGGGACGAGGGCTTCACCTTTACCCCGAACCCGGAAGAGGCGGATATCCTGATGGTCAACACCTGCGGTTTCATCGATTCCGCAAAGGAAGAGTCCGTCAACACGATCCTCGAAATGGCGCAGTTCAAGGAAACCGGCCGCTGCCGCCTGCTGGTGGTGACCGGGTGCCTGGCCCAGCGGTATGAGAAGGACCTCCTGCAGGAAATCCCGGAGATCGACCTGCTCCTGGGCGTCAACCAGTATGGAAAACTGCCGGCCCTGATCCGGCAGGCCCTCGGCGGCAACCGCGTCTCCGCCTGCCAGGACGACCTGGGGTATTTTGAACACAGCCGCGTGCTGACGACGCCTGCCTATTCCGCATACATCCGGATCGGGGAGGGCTGCTCCAACCGCTGCACCTTCTGCGCCATCCCGCTGATCCGCGGGCCGTACCGCAGCCGCGGGGAAGCACAGATCCTGCAGGAAGCCGAAAGCCTGGCGGCGCAGGGCGTGCGGGAATTCATCCTCGTCGCCCAGGATACGACGCGCTACGGCACGGAGGACCACGAGCATACGACGCTGCCCGCCCTCATGCGCAAAGTTGCCGCCGTTGACGGCGTGGACTGGCTCCGGGTGCTGTACTGCTATCCGGATGAAACGAATGACGAACTGCTCGACGTGCTGGCGGACCATCCGAAGGTCTGCCCGTACCTCGATATTCCCGTGCAGCATGTGAACGCGGAGCTGCTCCGCCGTATGCACCGCCGGGGCACCCGGGAGGATATCCTCCGCTGCGTGCGCGGCGCGCGCAGCCGCGGCCTGACGCTGCGCACCAGCATCATCGTGGGTTTTCCCGGCGAAACCGAGGACCAGTTCCGCGAACTGCTCGATTTCGTAGGGGAAACGGAATTTGACCGGCTCGGCGCCTTCACCTATTCCCCGGAGGAGGGCACCCCGGCCGCGAAGCTGCCGGACCAGGTCCCGGAGGAAGTGAAGCAGGAACGCTTTGCCCGCCTCATGTCCCTGCAGCAGGAGGTTTCCCGCCGCCGCAACGAAGCGCGCGTCGGCACCGTGGAACAGGTGCTCGTCACCGCCGCCGAAGGCGATACCTGCCTCGGCCGCTCCTCCCGCGAAGCGCCGGAAACGGACGGGGAGATCTATATCCGCTGCCGCGGCGGCTCGCCGGACCCCGGCCTCTTTATCCCGGTGCGGATCACCGAAGCCGGGGATTATGACCTGAAGGGGGAAATGCTGTGAACCTTCCGAATAAACTGAGCATCGCGCGGGTGCTTTGCATTCCCGCCATTGCGGTCCTGCTGTACATGGATGACGATACCTGCCGGATCGTTGCCGGCGTGCTGTTTATCCTGGCCTCGCTGACCGACCTGCTGGACGGGCATATCGCCCGCAAGTATAACCTGGTGACCGATTTCGGGAAATTCATTGATCCGGTAGCCGATAAGCTCCTTGTGCTGACGACGCTGGTCATGCTGGTGCACTGCGGGCTCATGGCCGCCTGGGTGGTCATCGTCATTCTCTGCCGCGAGCTGGCCGTGGACGGGCTGCGCATGGTGGCGGTCGGCCAGGGGAAAGTCATTGCCGCCGGCAAATGGGGCAAATGGAAAACCACCTTCCAGATGGTGACGATCGTCGTCATCATCCTGCTGGACAAAGCCTGTTTTGCAACGTGGTACACCGGCATCCTGACCGGCGTTTCCGTCGCCCTGACGATCTGGTCCGCTGTGGATTATTTTGTGAAGAACCGTTCCGTTTTTGCCACGAAATAAAGGGCCGCAGGCTTTCCACAGGGAGTTTTCCACAGCCTGTGAATTCCTTGCGTTTTGTGGATAACAGGCCGAGAAAAACCCGGTCAAAACCGCTTTTCCGGGCCGGATCCGGTGCGAAAGCCCGGTAAAGTGCCCCTGCAGGACCTGCCGAAAGAAGGATTTTCCGCCCGCCGTATGGAATTATCTACAGGCGCTGGGAAAAACAAGGCAGATATCCACATTTTATGCACCGGCTGAAACCTTGCAGCCGCAAGGGGATGGCCAGGTTTTCCACGGTTTCCACATGCCCTGTTACTACTACGGATTATATGATATAATCATTATAATATATCTTCTGATTTTCAAAGCGAGGTTGACGACCATGATCTTTTCGATGAATTCCCAGGACCTTCTCGAGGGCCTGAACACGGTGACCAGGGCGCTGGCTGCCCGCTCCGCGAAGCAGATCCTGGAGGGAATCCTGATCACCGCAGCGGACGACAGGGTCCACCTGATGTGCTCCGACGGTTCCCTGGTCATTGAATACACCAATGCCGCCGCGATCAAAGAGGAAGGCCAGGCCGTGCTGCCGGGCAAGCTTTTCACCGAGCTGATCCGCAAAATGCCCGTCGGAGACGTCAGCGTTTCCGTGACGGACAGGCGCACCGCCGCGATCCGCTGCATGAAGAACCGCAGCAACCTGGCGATCATGAACGCCGACGAGTATCCGGATTTCCCGCCGATGCAGACAGGATCCCTCGTCAAAATCCCGCAGAATAAGCTCCGAGATATGATTTCCCGGGTCAGCTTCGCCATCGCGACGGACGAAAGCCGCCAGATCCTGACGGGCAGCCTCCTGGAGGTCAGCCGCAGCGAAGCGCGCCTCGTCGCGCTGGACGGGTTCCGCCTTGCGATGCAGAAACTGTTCCAGCCCTTTGAACTGCCGGACGGCGTGGAGGTTGTCAAGGCGATTATCCCCGGACGTGTGCTCAACGAGCTGTCCAGGATCCTGCCGGATGATGAAGCCTTCTGCAATATGCTGATCGAAAAGAACAGGATGCAGTGCACCTTCGGGAACATCCGTTTTTCCAGCGGCCTGCTGGCGGGCGAATACATTGATTACCGCCGGATCCTGCCTTCCGATTTCAAGACGGAAGCCCGCGCCAACCGCACCAGCGTACAGGACGCTATCGAGCGTGCCAGCCTGATGGCCAGGGAAGGCAAGAACAACCTGATCCGCATGAGTTTCCATGATGATATCCTGAAGATCACCTCCAATGCCGAACTGGGTGATATCGAGGAGGAGATGGACGCTTCCCTGCACGGGGATCCGATCGACATTGCCTTCAACGCCCGCTATATCACGGATGTCATCCGCAACGTGTCGGATGAAAACCTGTGCATGAAGTTCAATTCGAATATCAGCCCCTGCGTGGTCGTGCCGGAAAGCGGGGACGATTTCATTTACCTGATCCTGCCGGTGCGCACTTTCCAGTAAAAAGCAGCGGCGCCTTATGATCATCCGCGAACTGGTCCTCCGCAATTTCAGAAATTACGAGGATACTGTATTGACCCCCCATGAAGGGGTCAATCTGTTCTTCGGCGCAAACGGCTCCGGCAAAACGAACCTGCTGGAGGCAATTCATTACTGCGCCCTTGGCAAGAGCCACCGCGTGGCCGGGGACCAGGGGGTCGTACGGCTGGGCGAAAGCTTTGCGGTCTGCGGCGTTTCCGTGTTTTCAGGCGGCGTGCGCCGGGAAATTACAGTCCGGCTGGTGCCGAATGAAGCCAGCAAAAAAGTGATCCTGCTGGACCAGAAGCAGATCCGGCGTTTTTCGGATATGATGGGCTGCCTGCAGTGCGTCATCTTTTCCCCGGAAGACCTGGGGCTGATCCGGGAAGGCCCGTCCGTGCGGCGGCGCTATCTCGATATGATGATCAGCCAGGTGAACCGGGGGTATTTTATTGCCCTGCAGCAGTATCGCTCCGGGCTGGAGCAGCGGAATGCCCTCCTGAAGAATATGCGCGCTGATCCGCGGGGCAGTGCAAACCTGCTGGAGGTTTTTGAGCAGGCTATGGCCGTGCCCGCCTCGGTGATCGTCGATGCCCGGAAAAAGGTGATCAGCCTTCTTTCCGGACTTGCGGCGGATACGTACCGGGGCATTTCCGGCCGGGACAGCGAAGAATTCCAGGCTTTCTACCATTCCGCCTTCCGGGAGTCCGAAAACGTGCAGGAGGATTTTATCCGGATCATGCGGGAAAACCGGGAGGAAGACCTGCGGCTGGGTGTTACAACGGCCGGTCCACACCGGGACGACCTGAACCTTTCCCTGAACAGGAAGAATATGAAGGTCTTCGCAAGCCAGGGACAGATCCGGACGGCGGCCCTTTCCCTGAAGCTTGCGCAGATGAAGGCGCTGCGGCAGATGAGCGGCGAAGCGCCCGTCCTCCTGCTGGACGACGTGATGAGCGAACTGGATAAGGACCGCCGGATGCGCCTTGTCAGCGAAATCAGCGATTACCAGACTTTCATTACCTGCACGGACGAGAGCGATCTCGAACTGGAGGGATCGAAGCGTACGTACCGGGTATCGGCGCCGAACGGAAGGGCGATCCTGGAACTGACCAATTCCGGTGCTGAAACGCCGAAGGAAATCCTTACGGAACCGGACTTCAGCTGAAAATGTTTCACGTGAAACATTTTTGCCGTAAAGCAGGAAAAAGATGAAAATGCGGAAGGGGGGAGATGCAATTGCCTGAATGGACGCTTCAGCAGCAGCAGGCGATCAGTTCCCCTTCCCGGAAAATTATCTGCAGCGCCGCAGCTGGGAGCGGAAAGACCGCTGTCATGGTCGAGCGGATTGTCCGGATGCTCCGGGAAGGCGCAGACCCGGAATCTTTCCTCGTGGTAACCTTCACCAATGCCGCCGCGGCGGAAATGAAGCAGAAGATCCGCGATCGCCTCCGGCAGGGGCGCAATGAGAAGAACCTCCGCAGGGCATATGAAAAAATCGATATGATGGAAATCTCCACGATCCATTCCTTCTGCCAGCACCTGATCCGGGAGGAGTTCCAGGCAGCGGGCGTGGATCCTTTCTTTGCGGTCTGCGAACCTGCCCGCGCAAAGAAGCTGTTTTCCGACGCTTTCCATGATGCCTGCACTGCCTTACAGGAAGCGGCCGACGCGGACTATACCCGCTGGAAGCAATGCTTCAGCCGGAAGGATACAGAGGAAATCGTCCGGACGGTGCATGCGTTCATGATGTCCCTGCCGGATCCCTTCGGCTGGCTGGACCGGGCCTGCGACGACGTGCCGGTGCATATCGATCCGGGCCACCCCTGGTTTGAAACGGCTTCGAAGATCGTCCGGGAGCGGATTGCCCGGGCGATGGTCATCCTGCGCCGGCAGTTCGAAATGTTTTCCGAACCGGAGCACGGGGAGCCGTACCGTGAGGCCTGGAAGGCGGACAGCGAATTGTTTCACGTGAAACAATTGTGGGCGGAAGGAAAAAAAATCACGGCGGAACAGCGGGCGGCCGGTTTTTCCCGCCTGCCTTCCTGGACGAAACTGAACCGCCTTGAGGAAGACTGGAAGGAACGCTACCAGGCGTACAGGGATCAGCTGAAGGAGATCATGAAGGAGATCGGACCGCTGCTGGATCCGGATCCGGATGTCGTGGAGCGGGATTTCGGGAATATGCGGGCGTCCCTGCAGGGGCTGAAGAAAATCACGCGCCTGTCGTCAGAGGCGTTCGCGAAGAAGAAAGCGTCGCTGCGGGTGCTGGATTTCGGCGACCTGGAGCATTTCGCGCTGAAGATCCTGTCGGCGGAGCCGGTCGGTTCCGCTGTCCGGGGCCGGTACAGGGAAGTCTTTGTGGATGAGTGCCAGGATGTTTCCCGCGTACAGGACAGGATCATCCAGCTGCTGTATTCCCCTGCCGGCCACCTGTTCATGGTCGGGGACGTGAAGCAGAGCATCTACCGTTTCCGCCTGGCGGACCCGGGGCTGTTCCTGGGCCGCATGCGGGAGTACGGGCGCGAAGGTTCGGACGGGGAGCTGCTGGAGCTGCAGGCGAATTTCCGTTCCGTCCCGGAAATCCTGGATACGGCGAATGTGGTTTTCCGGGATATCATGCGGGAAGAAACGGCGGAACTGGATTATACGCCGCGGGAGGAGCTGCTGCCGGGCAGGATGCCGGAAGGGTTCCATCCGGTGATGGCGGAGCTGGTTCCGCCGGGTGAGGAAAAAACGAGGCTGGAATGCACCGCAGATTATTTCGCGGCGCGGGCGGCGGAGCTGCGAGCGGAAGGATTCTCCTGGCGGGATTTGGTGATCCTCATGCCGAAGGTCAGCGGCGACGGGCAGAAGCTTGCGGAGCTGCTGGAGGAACGGAAGGTGCCCGTCTTCTTTGACGGCGGAGCGGATTTCTATGAACGGGAGGAAGTCAGCGCTTTCCTGGACCTGCTGAATCTGGTGGCGGATCCCGCGGCGGACGGGCCGCTGCTGTCCGTGCTGAAGAACGCGCCGTTCTTCTTCTCGGATCAGGAGCTGGCGGAAATCCGCCTGGAAAACGACGGGAAGGATGTACCCTTCCGGGAGGCTTTCCGGGTATGCCTGGAGGATCCGGGGGAGATCGGCAGGCGCTGCCGCGAGGCACAGGAGAGGATTGGCTCCTGGCGGAAAATGGCGTCCGTGGTGCGCATGAGTGATTTTGTCCGCTTCCTCTGCAGTGATTCCCAGCGCTTTGCAGCGGCCGGGGCCGGGCCGGAGGGGCATACGGCGCAGCAGAACCTGCGGATCCTCTGCCGGAAGGCGGAAGAAGCGGAAAAGGGCGGCGTCTGGTCGCTGCGGCGGTTCCTGTCCTATGTGTCGGAGCAGGCCGGCGGCGGGGACCAGGCTTCCGCGGTTTCCCTTTCCCCGGAGGACGACGTGGTCCGGATCATGACGATGCATAAGTCGAAGGGCCTGCAGTTCCCGGTGGTTTTCTGCCTCGGGCTGGAAAACCCGATTGAGCACAAGGCCCGCGGCAGCGTGATGGCGGACGCGGAACTCGGCATCTGCCTGAAATACAAGCGGCCGGAGTACAGGGTCAGCCGGAACACCGCCGCGTATACGATTTTCTGCTGGAAAAAGGAGACGGAGGAAAGGGCGGAGCGGATCCGCCTGCTGTATGTGGCGATGACGCGCGCGCAGAAACGGATGTTCCTCGCGGGCGTCCGGGACGCGGAAGACGACGCGCTGTGGAAAGCGCCGGCAGGTATCCACAGGGTGCTTGCCGCGGGAGATTACCTGGATTGGATCATGCCTGCACTGCGCGATGCGTCAAATTTGTCCACAGGTTATGCACAGGGCGAAACCCCTTGGAAAATAACGGTTTTCGACGATAATCAACAGAAAACTGTGGAAAAAGAGGCTAACAATCCACATTTTGAGGAATGGCTTGATTCCTTGCTTTCGGCAGGGCCTGTGGACGGATTGTGGAAAGATTTGAAGGAAGAACCGTATACCTCACGGATGAAAAAACGGTCGGTGACTTCCCTGCTGAAACAGGCGGAACAGGAGATCGGCCTGGAGGAGGAAGAAGAGGAAACGCCGGAGGGCAAGCGGATTCCCGAGCGCTTTACGGAGGCGCTGAAGCGGCTGGAAACCGGCCGGCTGCCGGCGTTCATGAACCCGCCGGAGGAAAAGCGCGGCGCCTGGCGCGGCACGGTGGTGCACCGGTTCCTGTCGCTGGCGGACCTGCAGCAGGTCCGGGAGGCCGGTGGGAATACGGCGGAGGCGCTGCGGAAAATAAAACAGAAGATGCTGGAGGACGGCGTGTTCACGCCGGAGGAAGGAGCTGCCATCCGCCCGGAGGACGCGGCGGCGTATATGGAGTCCGCCCTCGGGCGGCGGATGCTCGCGTCGGAAGAGGTCCACAGGGAATGGGGCTTCAACCTGCTCAGGCGGGAGGAGAATATGCTGGTGCAGGGCGTGGTGGACTGCGCGTTCCTGGAAGGCGGCAGCTGGGTGGTTGTGGATTACAAGACGGACCGTGTGGAGGACGAAGGGAAATTCACGGAAGTTTACCGGCCCCAGCTGGAATGGTACGCCAAGGCGCTCCGGGAGCTCACCGGAAAAGAAGTCAAAGAGCTTTGGCTCTGGTCGATTTCAAGGCAGAAAGCATATCGGGTAGGGTAGCGAGAAAAATAGCATTGAAAGCAAATAACTGCTGTAGGATAAATATATGACTTGAAGAACGGCCAAAAGCCGTCCCCTTTAGGGGAAGGTGGCGCTTTTAGCGCCGGAAGGGGTCCTTATGCCCAAAAGAATTTACTGTTCGAAAAATGCAGATCGCGCCAAAAACCTTCGTCGAAATATGACAAAACAGGAAAGGCACCTGTGGTATGATTTCCTTTCGGCTTATCATATCCGTTTTTACAAACAACGGCCGATAGGCGGTTATATTGTTGATTTCTATTGCAGCAGCGCAAAACTTGTGGTGGAACTTGACGGCGGACAGCATTACAGCGAAGAAGGAATTCATTATGACAAAGAACGTGATGATTATCTGGAGAGTCTTGGTTTGAAAGTAATCAGGTTTACAGACCGGGATATTGAACAGAATTTTGCTGGCGTTTGTGAATTGATTCAGAGGGAATGTGAGAAAGCGGAGGGGGAACCCCTTCCGGCGCCTGAGGGCGCCACCTTCCCCTAAAGGGGACGGCTTTTGGGCCTGTGACCTTCGCCCCTGAAGGGGACGGCTTTTGGGTTATCAACCTGAGGAGGACGGAAAGCCTATTTGATTGCGGGCCGGAGGGGTTTTCCGA
>Ga0310694_10002166_pt1 | contig 20686 bp, 17 predicted proteins | sample 174DNAGHGhighgp2_FD_203884 | JGI IMG/M metagenome (GOLD analysis project Ga0310694, IMG submission 203884) | Sheep rumen microbial communities from Palmerston North, Manawatu-Wanganui, New Zealand - 1742 DNA GHGhigh gp2 (v2) (version 2) | ecosystem: Host-associated > Mammals > Digestive system... | reverse complement strand
AGCGGTATCTAACTGATTAACGAACAAACAAGGGGGCTGTGGTTGGAGCCTTTTTTGAACCGTCAAGCGGTAGGAGAACAATACCAATCCACAGCATCCCCAGCAGTGTAGCACAAGCTCTTGGAGAGGAGCTCTATAAACTACTACTCTATAATACGAGGAGAACATTCATGACACAGAAAGACATTTTCGATATCGCCCTGAAGCAGTCTGCGGCGGACTGTTCCTGCAGCCCGGAGGACTTCCTCCGCACGGAGCACGTGGTCACCGAAGCCCGGCCGAACCCCTCCGCCCGGCGGGACCGGCCGAATCCGCCCCTGTGCCGCCTGGTCTCCTTCGGCAACAACATCGTGGCTGCCTGCCGGAAGGACCTGATCCCGGACGTGACCGCCTACGTCAACAGCCAGAGCGCCCACTACCGCTGCTTTGAAACGCCCTATATCTACGAGCTGAACAAAGCCCTCGAAAAGTTTGGCATGCGGGTCTACAAAGCCCACAGCGCCTTCCTGCCGGACCTGGAGGCGGTGTTCGGCGCGGACCTTTCCTGTCCGTATGAAACCCTGCTTCTGCACCCGGAAGATTTCACGGACCTGTATGTCCCCGCCTGGGGCAACGCCCTGTGCGAGGACCGGAAGCAGCTGGACATGCTGGGCGCGGGCGCGTACGACGGCGGAAAGCTGATCGGCCTGGCCGGCTGCTCCGCCGACGGGGACGAGATGTGGCAGATCGGCATCGACGTGCTGCCGGAATACCGGCGACAGGGCATCGCCGCCGCCCTGACCAATCAACTGGCCCGGGCAATCTTCGAACATGACAAGGTCCCCTTCTACGGCGCCGCCTGGTCCAACATCCGTTCCCTGAAAAACGCCTTCCGCTGCGGCTTCCGCCCCGCCTGGGCGGAGATGAGCATAGAGGAGATCTGATGCCGCATTTTTTCATCATCCTCCGGAGTACGATAGGGATACCGAAAGATCCCACGGTACTGAGGAGGATATGAAACATGGAACAGAAAAACTGGATCAACATCACCCGGTCCCCGTCGCTGTACTGCCGGTACGCCTATTTCGACCTGGAAGACCACCTGGCGGATTCCCTGTTCGAGCGGGAGAACGTGGCCGTGAAATATGAACAGGAGTTCGTCAACCCGGTCAACAACTACCGCCTGGTCATCTGCCGGGTGCTGCCCTGGCACCGGGACGGCTTCCTGAAGGCCCTGAGCCGCCTGCCAAACAAGATGAACCTGCTGGGTTTCAACGACTACCAGCAGTTCTGCCGGGACTACCTGGACTATTCCGAAAACTGGATGATGGGCAGGCAGCTGACCGCCTGAAGGGAAAAATAACCTTGTTTATTTTTCACCTTTCATCCCTGTATTCCCCGGTCCTCCGATGCTAAGATATCCTCACAGCAAGGGAATAACCCCAAGCTGAATGGACGTAAAGGAGGATCCGAACAATGTATCGCTACAACTGGAACATGGATCCTCGTGGCCGAAACACAGGGCACAGAGGATTCCGCCCGGGCATCTTCCTGGGCATCGTTGGTCTCCTGTTCTTCGGGTGGATTTTCATCGCAGCCCTCTGCGGTGTGGCAGGCGCTGCCATCATGATCCTGGCTTCTGTCATCTCCGGCCTGGCCTCTGTGATCTCCGAAGCAGCATACTTCCTGCCGCTTCTGATCCGCGCCCTCGTTTCTTCCAGGGGCTTCGCCATCGGCATCGCCCTGGGCCTGGTCTGGTACTTCCGGACCCACAGGAAGAACAGGGCCGCCGCAGCAGAAAGCCGTGAGAGCACCGGCCGCGTCGACGGCACCGCCGTAGAGACCGAAATTACTGAAGCGCCGGCTTACCGGACCTTCAACGCCTGATCGTCGCAATAACGGAAACGACGGGGCGAATACAGATAAAGGCAGCCCGGGATAACCCGGGCTGCCGGTTTTTGTCTCATTGAGTTTGCCATCATGAAGGTATATACTGTAAGGCAGACAAAGGAGGCTGGTCATCTTGATCCCGATCATGTCCGTGGAGGCCATGCGAAAAAGCGACGCCCGTACCATCGCCGGCGGCGTCCCCGGCCTGGAACTGATGTTCCGGGCAGGGAAAGCCATCTTTGAGCAGGTGGACTGGAAACCCCCGGTGGCGGTCGTCTGCGGCAGCGGCAACAACGCCGGGGACGGCTACGTCATCGCCGGGCTCCTGCAAGCCGCCGGGATCCCCTGCGAGGTGATCCTCCTCTTCGACCGCTATTCCGAGGACGGCGCCTATTATCTCACCGAATGCCGGGAGGCCGGCGTACCGGAGCGGATGTGGGAAAGCGGCATGTCGCTGACTGGTTTCGGCACGGTGGTGGACTGCATCTTCGGCACCGGGTTCCACGGGGCCGCGGAAGGCATCGCGGCGGAAGCCATTGACCGCATCAACGAAAGCGGCGCGTATGTGGTTTCCGTGGATATCAACAGCGGGCTCAACGGCGACAGCGGCATGGCGGAGAAATGCGTCCGGTCGGACCTGACGGTTTCCGTAGGCTCCTTCCAGCCGGGCCATTTCCTGAATATGGCGAAGGACGTCATGAAGGCAAAGGTCAACTGCGACATCGGCATCCGGCCGGTGGACGAACATATGGGCCTGATGGAGGAAGCGGACCTGTATCCCCTCTTCCGCCCGAGGGCGAACAACGCCCATAAGGGCACCTACGGCTATACCGCCCTGATCGGCGGCAGCAAAAAATACAGCGGCGCCATCCGCCTGGCCGGCATGGCGAACGCCGCCATGCGCAGCGGCGCCGGCGTGGTGAAACTGGCTGTGCCGGACGTACTCTGGCCGGTAGTGGCCCCTGCGGTGCTTGAGAGCACCGTGTTCCCCCTGGCCGACGACGGGAACGAAATCATCTTTGACGAAAAGCAGTTCGCAGAACTGACCGGGAACGTCCGGACCGCGGCCTTCGGCATGGGGATCGGCACGGGTGAAGGCGCCGCGAAGACCCTCGCCTGGCTGCTGGAAAACTACAAAGGCACCCTCATCGTGGATGCGGACGGGCTGACCCTGCTCTCCCGGATGGACACGGAAACAATCCGCCGCGCCGCCTGCCGGCTGATTCTGACCCCGCATATCAAGGAATTCTCCCGGCTTACGGGGCTGGAAATCCCGGAGATCCTGGACAGCCCCGCCGGCTATGCCGAAGCTTACGCGAAGGAAACCGGCGCCGTGGTGCTCCTGAAGGGCCCGGCAACCATCGTCACCGACGGCGCCCGGACCCGGATCACGGACGCCGGCTGCCCCGGCATGGCCACCGCCGGCAGCGGCGACGTGCTCAGCGGCATCCTGGCGGCCACCGCCGCCGTGGCAGAATCCCTGGAAGCGGCCGCCGCCGCGGCGTACGTCAACGGCAAGGCCGGGGAACTGGCCCAAAGCCGCAACGGTTCCGTCAGCATGACCGCCGGGGACACGGCAGGGTGCGTCGGGGAAGTTGTCAGGAGACTGGAAACGGAAGAAAAGAGCAATTCATAATTTATTATTATTCATCATTATTTTTCTGCTTCCCTTTTTGTCCGTACAATTTTGTGGTACACTGTTGTTACAGAAAAAAAGGAGGAACACCGCCTATGCCCATGATGGAAAGACCGCAGGTGCGGGAAATCCCCGGCGGAAAATGCTGGGAGCATACCTTTGACAAGTTTGAACTGAAAGCCTACGTGCCGGACAACAATCTGGACGGCCAGGTGAACAACTACGGTTTCCGGGCGCCGTGCCTGCTGGTGTTCGAGGAAAACAGACAGGACATGGACAGCGCGGTGCGCTTCGCCAACGAGACAGGTCTGGCGAAGATCGCGGCGGGCTTCGACACCAGCGTCCTCTTCGTCTATCCGACGAAGGAAGGCGGCTGGGCGGCTGAAGACGAGAGCCTTTATACCGCGGTGATCGCCGAAATCAAGATGATCGTGGTCTACAAAGACGGCATCGTGGAAAACTACGACTTCTTCGCGAGGCAGTTCAAGGGCTACTTCGTCCGCGGCGCGATCTTCCGCGCGGACATTTATTCCTGCGGTGCTTCCGCCGACTATGTGGCGAAGAACCTGCTGAAAACCCTGCAGGGCGAATACCTGTGGGGCCCCGGCGAGATCACGCCCGCCATGTGCTCCATGGAAAAACTGAGCGTGGTGCCGGACGTGCAGCGGAAGGACATCGCTATCCTCAGCGCGGGCAACAGCACGGAGATCAACAAGGCCTTCGAAGGCTGCGAGCACCTGCTGGTCAAGGAAAAGGCCGAATATGAAAAAGACTTCCACGCCTTCGTGAAAAAGTTCAAGATGTGGTGCGGGAAGATCGAATATGAACCGGACTTCCCGACCCTGGGCATGACCGAGGACGCGGGCAGCTACACCGTGAAGACCTCCCCGGACAACGTGGGCAAATACAAGGACGAGCCCACCCACAAGGTCGGCTATTTCGCCTACTACAACAACGATATCTTCGACAAGGGCCCGGCGCCCATGGTCGTGGGCTTCCACGGCGGCGGCGACAGCTCCATGTACCTGACCTATGTGGCCGGATGGTGGGAAATCGCCCACAAGTACGGTTTCCTCTTCGTCTCCGTGGAGAACCACATGGACGTGACCGCCACCGAGGCGGTGGAACTGATCGGCGAGCTGAAGAAGCGGTACAACATCGACGAAGACCGGATCTACGCCTCCGGCTTCTCCATGGGCAGCGGCAAGACCTGGGACTGCTACCAGGAATACCCGGACGTGTTCGCCGGTTTCATGCCCTGCAGCGCCCTGTTCCCGGTCTACACCACCTTCTTCGGCAAGCCCGTAACGGACAAACTGAACAAGACCGTTGCCAAGCCCGTCTTCTATTCCGGCGGCGAGGAATCCCCCCTGCCCGAACTTCCCTTCCAGGCGCCCACCTGCCTTGAGCGCGTGCAGTACGTGGCGGAGGTCAATAAACTGAAAAAGGCGGAAGCCTTCAAGAACGCTTCCGTCGAACAGAAGGACAGCTGGGAGGAGCCCAAGTGGGTCGTCCCGGGCGACAAAATCGAGAAGATCCCGGATCCTTCCCGGGGCAGCGTCCTGACCGTCCACTATTACGAGAGCGAGGACGGCGTCATCCGCACGGCCTTCGCCGGCGTCAGCGGCCAGCAGCATGAGTGCCGCGAGCACAGCGTCGAAAACGCCTGGAAGTTCGTGTCCCAGTTTAAACGGTAAAACACAGGCACAGGAAGAGCAGCGCGGCCGCGCTGCTCTTTGTCTGCGCCTTGGGCTTTGCGGTCACCGCGGTCCTGCTGAACAAACCGGTGCGGGAACTGTAATCAGGCCATTCTCTCCGGCAGCGGATTCGTCCTCTGCCGGTTTTTTCATTTCTGTTTCAAATTTTGTGTTTTCCTGTAAAAAATTTTTTCGCGCGTTTTTGCCAATTTCCTTTTTCTGGAAATCGCCGGAAATGTTGAAAAATAAGGATGTGTCCTGTATCCGGAAAAGAGGCAAAATGTCACAAAAACGTTACGGATCAAGGGGTGCAGGGCACCAAAAGACACATGCAGAAAAAGTACTTTACATATCATGTAACCTTATGATATATTTGTCCGGTCAAGTTGCGTAACGTTTCTTCATATCTCTCTCACGCGCATCAAAAGCCCCCGGTAAAAATTCATATGAAAGGTCCCCCGACGGGGAAAGGTGAACACTGGCAAAATGAACTACAGCTTTATCGTACCCAGCATGCTGGTGCTGATCGTTATCATGGGCTATTATTTTTTCCGGCCGAGGCTTCCGATCCGCCTGAACCGAGCTTTCCTCGCCATCCTGGTCATCGATATCTGTACGGAGATCTTTGAGTGCGTTTCCATGCGGCTGAACGAGACATTTGTCGAACACGACCCGCTGCTCCTCTGGATCTTCAATACGCTGTTTTTTGTTTTTGCTTTTATCCGACCTTATATGTTCTTCGTCTTCACGGTCAGCGTGCTGGATGCCCGGGTGCTGATCCGTTCGAAGCTCCATGTCCTGGCGCCGATCGCCTACGTTCCCTGTGTGGCCATCGCCCTGACGACAGCGCTGACCCACTGGCTGTTCTGGATCGACGGCGGCTTCCACGCCGGCCCGCTGTACTGGATCCTGTACAGCTGCGAATGCGACTATGCCATCTTCGCCATCATCGCGGTGTTCCGCCACTTGCGGGAGCTGAGCCGCCACGAGATCATCAGCCTCCTGGCGATCCAGGCCATGCTGATCGCGGGTTCCCTGGCCCGTTTCCTGCTGCCCAACTTCGTGGTCATGAACATGTTCTGCCTGATGGCGATCATCGTGATCTTCATCTCGTTCCTGAACCCGGACCTGTTCCTGAGCGAACGGGGTTATGTCTATAACCTGCCCGCCTTCCAGGCGCTGCTGGCGGAATGCCACCGGCGCCGGCGCCCTTACCGGGTGCTGGGCTTCACGATCCAGAACTACAACGAGCACCGGGAGATCTTCGGCGGCAAGCAGATGGATGCGGCACTGATCGGCATCAACCGGTACCTGAACGAGACCTTCCCCCAGATGAGCAGCTTCTACCTGCGCAGCGGCTGCTACGCGGTGGTCGGCCAGAACAAGCCGGACCTTTCCACGCTGCAGCAGGAGATCTCCGCCCGCTTTGCCCAGCCCTGGAGCACCGGGGCCGGCGAACTGCGGCTGAGCGTTTCCTTTGTGGAAGCGGATACGGAGCTGATGGACTGCCCCAGTGACCGGCTGGTGAACACCCTGATGATCTCCCTGGACGAACTGACCCGCGTGTCCGAGCCGGACACCCACCGGAACCTGACGGATTCCATTGAGGAGATCAACCAGAAGCTGGACATCCGCAAGTGCCTGGAAAAGGCGCTGGAAAACGACGAGCTGGAAGTATTCCTCCAGCCGCTGGTGGACTGCCTGACCGGCAAACGCGTCGCCGCGGAAGCGCTGGTCAGGCTGCGGAACGGGGAAGGCAAGCTGATCCGGCCGGACCTGTTCATCTCCATGGCGGAGCAGGAAGGCTACATTGTCCGCCTGGGCGAGCAGGTGCTGTCCAAGGTCTGCCGGTTCATCCGGGACCACGATATGGAAGCCCTGGGCGTCAAGTGGATCAACGTCAACCTGAGCCCGGTGCAGTTCATGAGCCAGGATATCCCCGAGCGCTTCAGCGCCATCCTGAAGGAATACGGCGTGAACCAGGAGATGGTTCACCTGGAGATCACCGAGCAGAGCATGATCGACTTCTCCCTCCTGCGGGACCAGATCACCGGCCTGCACGAGAACGGCTTCCAGTTCTCCCTGGACGACTACGGCAGCGGCTATTCCAACCTGTCCCGCGTACGCCAGTACCCTTTTACGAACATCAAGATCGACATGGACGTAGTGCGAAGCTACTGCAAGCAGAAGGACGTGCTGCTGCCCGCCCTGATCCAGGGTTTCAAAAAGATGAACCTGTCCATCACCGCGGAAGGCATCGAAACGGAAGAAATGGCCGGGGCGATGAAAGACATCTCCTGCGACTATCTGCAGGGATACTATTTCTCACGGCCTGTGCCCATGGATGAGTTTGTCAAAATGTCCGCTTAAAGCAGAAATGGACCGGGGGGACGGTTCTTTTGGACCAAAAATAAAAAAAGCAGGACCAGGGGGCGAAGCTCTGACGACCGCCGGTGGCGGAAATCTCGTCAGAGCTGAGGTCAACTGAAAAGGCGCAATCTCTCCAGTGGAGAGTTGCGCCTATTGAAGTTGCGGAACCAGAATGGTCCAAAAGAAACGTCCCCCCGGTCCACTTTTTTTGCTTACAGCAGGTTGCGCTGGATCTTGCCGGAGATGGTCTTGGGGAGCTCCTCCCGGAAGACGATCTTGCGGGGATACTTGTAAGGCGCGGTGTGCTGCTTGACGTAGTTCTGGATTTCTTTCTTGAGTTCCTCGGTGCCTTCGGTACCCTTGACCAGGACAATGGAGGCCTTGACGATCTGGCCGCGGACCTCGTCCGGCTCGGCGGATACGCCGCACTCCAGCACGTAGGGCAGCTCCATGATGACGCTCTCGATCTCGAAGGGCCCGATGCGATAGCCGCTGGACTTGATGACGTCGTCAATGCGGGAGACGTACCAGAAGTAGCCGTCCTCATCCCGCCAGGCAGTGTCGCCGGTGTGGTACATGCCGTCGTGCCAGGCTTCCTTTGTCTTCTCCTCGTCCAGGTAGTATTCCCGGTAGAGGCCGCAGGGGGTGTTTTTGTCCGTGCGGATCACGATCTCGCCGACTTCGCCCGTCGCGACGGGGTTGCCGTCCGGATCCACGATGTCCACGTCGTACTGCGGGTTCGCCTTGCCCATGGAGCCGATCTTCGGCACGGTACCGGAGAGGTTGCCGATGGTCAGGGTCGTCTCGGTCTGGCCGAAGCCTTCCATGATCTGCAGTCCGGTGGCCTTCTCGAACTGGCGGAAAACCTCGGGGTTCAGCGCCTCGCCGGCGGTGGTCATGTGGTGGATGGAAGAGAGGTCGTAGTTCTCCAGGTCCACCTTGATGAACATGCGCAGCATCGTGGGCGGCGCGCAGAAGGTCGTGATGTTGTACTTCTTGAACATGGGCAGGATGTCCGCGGCGTCGAACTTGTCAAAGTCATAAATGAAGACCGCGCCCTCGCACAGCCACTGGCCGTAGAGCTTGCCCCACAGGGACTTGCCCCAGCCGGTATCGGAGATCGTCAGGTGCAGGCCGTCCCGCTCGCAGCAGTGCCAGTATTTCGCCGTGACGTAGTGACCCAGGGCGTAGGTGTGCCGGTGCTGGGCCATCTTCGGGTTGCCGGTGGTTCCGGAAGTGAAGAACATCAGGGCCGGATCGTTGCCGCAGGAAGCGTCCTGGGGCCGGTGATAGCGGCGGGTGAACAGCGGGTATTCCGCGTTCATGTCGTGCCAGCCTTCCCGCTGGCCGTTGACCATGATCAGGGTCTGGACGGAGGGGCACCTGGCAGCAGCGCGCTCGGCGATCTCGGCGGTGTCGCCGTCCGCGGTGCAAATGAGCGCCTTCACGCCGGCAGCGTTGAAGCGGTACTCAAAGTCATGCTCCTTGAGCTGGTTGGTGGCGGGGATGGCGATGGCGCCGAGCTTGTGCAGGGCGACCATGGAGAACCAGAACTGATAGTGCCGCTTGAGCACCAGCATGACCCGGTCTCCCCGCTTGATGCCCAGGGAAGTGAAATAGTTCGCGCACTGGTTGGAGGCGTCCTTCACGTCCTTGAAGGTGAAGCGTCGCTCCTCGTGGTGCTTGTCCACATACAGCATGGCCAGCTTGTCCGGATACTGGCGGGCAATCTCGTCCACGATGTCGAAGCCGAAGTTGAAGGTTTCCGCGTTCGGGAAGGAGATGGACTGAAGCCGTCCCTGCTCGTCCTCCTTCGCATCGATGAACTTCTCCGCCACCAGGTGGCCTTCGTACTTCGCGGCCTTTGGCACGGCGGCAAACTCGGTCTTCTCCTGGGGGCCTTCCACCGGCAGGATCATGGCCAGGAAGACACAGTCCTTACCGTCCACGGCGATCATGCCGTGGGGCAGGGAGGAATTGTAGTAGATGCTGTCGCCCTCATGCAGGACTTCGGTATGGTCGCCGACCTGCACCTTCAGGCTGCCGGAAAGCACCAGGTCGAACTCCTGGCCCTGGTGGGTCGTTGTATGGATCGGCTCGTTCTGCTGCTTTTCGGAATATTCATAACGGACCCAGTAGGGCTCCGCGACCTTGTCCCGGAACTTCGGAGCCAGGTTCGAAATGGCGATGCCTTCCTCCTTGGCGGTGGTCTCGCCCTTGCCGCGACGTGTCACCGTGTAGGTAGACAGGAAAGCGTTATGGCCTTCCAGGAGCTCGGTCAGCTCCATGTTGAACGCCTGGGCGGACTTGTAGATGAAGGTGAAGGGCATGTCTGTTCTGCCCGCCTCATACTGCAGGTATTCCGCCGGAGAAACCTCGGTCTTCTCCGCCATTTCCTCCGGAGTCCAGCCCATGATCTCCCGCATTTCACGGATACGGGAAGCAACAGCGCTCAGTTGGCTCAGATCGGTCTGGGTCGTCATCTGGAAACACTCCTCTCTTCGATTGCGATCGCCGTTACCAAAGCCGCTTCGCGCCTTTGACGGCTGTAGCACGGGAGGCATGAGCCGCGCTGAAGCGCGGATGCCTCCTCAAATAAAATGGCCCGTCTCATGCTTGAGACGGGCCATGGGCTCGCGGTACCACTCAAATTGTGCGCCTTTGCACACCACTCTTCGGACACTGTCATGTCCTATGCCTTTACGCAGCAGTCACGGGAGACGCCTACTGGGAAACTCTGTTCGGATCTCCGGCTCGGAAGCGATGGGATGAAGCTTCAGCCCGCCGGTTCACACCATACCCGGCTCTCTGGGGGGCCTCCTGCTGTTCCGTCTTCGTCACAGCCTTCTTATGAAATTGCACGCATTGTAGCACGCATATAAAAAGCTGTCAAGCGTTTTTATATGTACATATTCTGTTTTAGCCTCTTCCCCCTGCCCCCCTTCTGCGTGCAGCAGTATTGTCCCCTGCCAGAATTGTCCCTCGGAACACAAAAAAGGTCACTGGTAACTCCCGGATTCTATGTTAGAATAAAAAGGATGGAGGGTTGACTGATGGAGAAGCGCAAGGCGATTATCCGGGATCTGACGACGGGCAGCGTACCGCGTACGCTGATCTCTTTTTCGCTGCCGCTTTTCCTCTCCGGCCTGCTGCAGCTGGTCTACAACATGGTGGACATGATCGTCGTCGGCAACTTCGTCGGCACGGAAGGCCTGTCCGCAGTGGCTATCGGCGGCGAGGTGCTGATGCTGATCACTTTCGTGGCCATGGGCTTTTCCAACGCCGGCCAGATCCTGATCTCCCGCTACGTCGGCGCAAGGCGCACGGACCTGGTGGGCGAGATGGTCGGTACGCTTTTTACCCTGCTGGAAAGCCTGGCCGTGATCATCATGATCATCTTCCTGTTCACCTACCAGGGAATCATCGCCTGGCTCAACACGCCGGACGAGATCTGGGAATACACCAGGCAGTACAGCATTACCTGCGTCTACGGCGTGGTGTTCATCTACGGCTATAACCTGGTCAGCGCGATCCTGCGCGGCATGGGCGATTCGAAGCATCCCTTCATGTTCATCGCCATCGCCTCGGTGATCAACGTGATCCTGGATATCCTCTTCGTGGGCCCGATGAAGATGGGGCCCCGGGGCGCAGCCCTGGCCACAGTCATCGGCCAGGCCATCAGCTTCTTCTTCGCCCTGCGCCTCCTTTACAAAAACCGGGCGCAGATCCACTTTGACTTCCATCCGAAGCATTTTCGCATCGGCAAGAACGTGATCCGCAATCTCCTTTCCCTGGGCATACCCATGGTAATCCAGAGTGCGGCGATCACCTTCTCCATGCTTTTCGTCAATTCCTACATCAACACCTACGGCACCGTGGCAGTGGCCGTCACCGGCGTGGCCCGGAAACTGGAGAGCATGATCTCTGTGGTCAGCCAGGCCATCTCTTCCGCCGGCGGCGCCATGGTCTCCCAGGCGCTGGGCGCCCGGAAGACAGAGCGGGTGCCGAAGATCGTCTTCCACGCTATGTGGATCGTCGCGATCCCGGCCGCCGTTTTCGCCGTTATCACGCTGTTCCGGCCGGAATTGCTCTTCGGCCTCTTCTCCCAGGACCCCGCCGTCATGGCCATGGCCATCACCTACGTCCCGATCGCCATGATCCAATACCTGGGCTGCGTGCTGCGGCCACCGAACTTTGCCCTGATCAACGGCTCGGGCAACTCGAAGCTGAACTTCGCGGTGGCGCTGCTGGACGGCATCTTCACCCGCATCGGCCTGAGCCTGCTGCTGGGCGTGACCCTGGGCCTGGGCATCCGCGGCTTCTGGTACGGCAACGCCCTCTCCGGCCTGGTGCCCTTCCTGATCGGCACAGCCTACCTGCTCTCCGGCCGGTGGAAAACCTATAAGAAAAAAGACCAGATCACCCTCGAAGAAAAAGAAGACCTGGCGGATTAGTTACATGAAAAGTACCCTGCAAAAACAGTCAGGGTACTTGTCTTTTTTCACAAGATGGAGTAGACTCTTTCCCAGATGTGCGCCATATATGGTAAATCAACGATTCCGGGAGGATGGGTTCTTTATGCGGGAAGAAGAGACGCCGAAGACTGCTCAGGTCATGCGCGAGCCGAGGGAATCATCCCATCCCTGGGTGGACCTGCCTGTACAGGAAGACGACGACTCCATCGGCGAAGCCGTCCGCTACAGCCTGGACGAGATCCGCTTCGCCTGATCAGGCGTCGGTATCCTCATCGTTGGTGTGCTTGATGCCGCTCACCGTTCCGACGGTCGCAAAGATGCAGACCAGGACGGCAATGACTGCCACCACAAGCACCACGCTGATTGCTACGACAACCCCTGTTTCCATAACGCTTTCTCCTCAATCAAAGACTGACTGGATTATAACACGAACCGGCCCGCAAAGCAATGCGGGCCGGTTTTGATATCGTTCGTTATTCATCCGTGCTGACGTGGTTGGCCACGATGTCCATCCAGACCAGGTTGATCTCCTCACGGCTGCGGTAGACGTTTTCCCAGTTGACGTCCATGGTCATGCCAATCAGCTCGTTGGTGTCGATGGATCCGGCGGGGATCCCCTCCATATCCCGGAAAGTGGAATGCATGAAGCCTTCCAGGATCAGCTTCTGGGCGGGTTCGCTGAGGAACCACTTTTCCACCGCCTTGCAGGTTTCGGCGTTGCCGTTGGCGCTGTGGGCGTCGCAGACGGTCATCACGGTGGAGGGAATCAGGATCACGCCGTCCTCCGGATAGATGCAGGCCAGGTCCGTCACGGACTCCCCGTTCTGCGCCGCGTCGCTGAGGGCCTTGAGCACGGATTCCTCCAGGATCATGGCGGCGGCGATCTCACCGGAACGGATCTTCTTGATGGACTCGCTGCCGGAGATGATCTGGATCTTGTTCTCCGCCAGGCCCTGCAGGTACGCCCTGCCGTAATGGTTGGTCTGGGTCAGGGAAGCGATGGCCGCGAAGGTGGTGCCGCTGCTCATGGGATCACCCATGGCGATATGGCCCTTCAGGCTCCGGTCCGCAGCAAAGTCCTTAAAGGTCTTCGGAATATTGACACCCTTTTCCGCCCACTGGTCCGCCAGATCCGGGTTATACGCCAGAACCATGTTACAGACGCGGACGGGATACCAGTAGCCTTCTTCGTCGTAGGGAAAGCGGAGCAGCTCCCCGGCGCCGGGAACAGACACCGGCTCCAGGTATTCCGCCTCTTTCAGTTCCAGGCTCAGGGCGGGTTCCGCCACCAGCAGCATATCGCAGCCCAGAACGCCGTCCTCCATCTCCCCGTAGATCCGGTTGATCAGGCGGGAGGTTCCGCCGTAGACGAAAAAGCTGTCGCCGTTTCCGGGCTTCAGGTTCGGGAATTCCGCCTTCAGGGCCTCGTCCAGCATATCCAGCACGAACTGGTACATGGAGGAATAGATTACCAGGGTTCCCTGCACGGACTCATCCGCAGCCATCGCGCTTCCGGCCACGGAAAGGAACAGGCACATTGCAAGCAGCAGGGCGGCAAACTTCCTCATGGCGGTATTCCTCCTTTTCTTAATTATGATATTATACCATAATCTGACAGGCTCGGCAACGAGCAGTGCCCTGCTTGTCAGGTTTTTGTAAAAAGAGTATAATAGGTAGAGTTACAATTCTGAACTATGGAATGTTGGGGGTGAAGACCGGATGAGCAAGGAGCGGATGCTGATCACCGGCGGACATGCGCTGGAAGGACAGGTCAAGGTCAGCGGCGGAAAGAACACCGCCGTAGCTGTGATCCCGGCTACGCTGCTCAGCGACGAGCCCTGCACGATCGAGAACCTCCCCGATATCGAAGACGTTCACGCCCTGGCGGATATCCTGGTGGAGCTGGGCGCAAAGGTCGACTATGAACCCGGCAACTGCATGCGGGTCGATCCCCGGCCGGCGGAAGGCACGGAGGTCTCCTACCGCAACGCACAGCGCCTGCGGGCCAGCTATTACCTGCTGGGCGCCCTGCTGGGCCGCTGCGGCAGCGCCCGGGTGCCCACCCCCGGCGGATGCGAGATCGGCTCCCGTCCGGTGGACCAGCACCTGAAGGGCTTCCGTTCCATCGGGGCGGAAGCGGAAGAACTGGGCGGCATGCTGATCGCCAAGGGCCCGCTGACCGGCGGAGACGTTTTCTTCGACATGGTTACGGTCGGCGCTACGGTAAACGTGATGCTGGCGGCCGTGAAGGCCAAAGGCCAGACCTATATCTACAACGCGGCGAAGGAGCCGCACATCGTTGACCTTGCCAACTTCCTGAACAGTATGGGCGCGAAGATCAAGGGCGCCGGTACGGATATCATCCGTATCCGCGGTGTGCAGCGCCTGCACGGCAGCACCTACGCCGTCATCCCGGACCAGATCGAGACGGGCACGCTGATGATCGCCGCGGCCGCCACCGGCGGAGACGTGATCATCGACGGCTGCATCCCGACGCATATGGACGCGCTGAGCGCAAAGCTGCTGGAGATGGGCGTAAAGGTGACGGACGGCGATGAAGCCATCCGTGTGCACGTGGTCGGCCCCCGGCGGGCGATCAACGTCAAAACCCAGGTGTATCCCGGGTTCCCCACTGACCTGCAGCAGCCCATGAGCGCGCTGCTGACCACAGCCAAGGGAACCAGCCTGGTCACGGAGACTATTTTTGAACAGCGGTTCCGCCATCTCGACGAGATCCGCCGCATGGGCGCCCATGTGCGCGTCATGGACCGGACCGCCATCATCGAAGGCGTGCCGGAACTGTACGGCGCGCCGATGACCGCCTCCGACCTGCGGGCCGGCGCCGCGCTGATCGTGGCCTCGCTGATGGCCCGGGGCACCTCGGAGATCTATGAGCCCGGCTATATCGACCGGGGATACGAACATATCGAAGAGAAACTCCGCTCCCTGGGTGCGGAGATCCGGCGCGAGACCATCGAGTGACCTGAGAGGTAATGTGTGAATGAACAATCCCTTTGAGGTCCTGGGGCTGAAAGGCACGGCAACGCCGGACGAGATCCGGAGCGCCTACCGGTCGCTTGCCCGGCAGTGCCATCCGGACATGATCCGGGACCCGGCGGAAAAGGAATCCGCCCAGATGCGGATGGTCGCCCTGAACCTGGCCTATGAGGAAGCCCTGCGGCTGGCCTCGCCCCGGGCAAACAGCCCGGTGACGGCGGCCCTGTCCAGCGCCGAAGCCATCCTGATGGCTCAGCGGGCCATGGCCCGGGACAATCCCCAGGGGGCCCTGCGCAGCCTGATCCGCTGCGAGGAACGGGACGGCGACTGGTACTATATGCAGGGCAAGGTTCTCATGGCGCTGGACGAATATGACAGCGCGCACCAGTCCTTCCGCCAGGCCGTAAGGCTGGACCCGGAAAACAACGTATACCGGGCCGGCGCCCTGGCCGCCGCCGTGGAACAGCGGAAATCCAAAACGCTGCAGGGCAAAGTCAAGAAGGTATTCAAAGGAATCGTGAAGAGATAACGGCAACCGGAGAACAGCAAATTGAAAAACGCTTGTATGAAAAAGATTGATTTTCTGATCGCCGCGGTGGTATTCATCGCGGTGATGCTTTGCTGCGCATTCGCGGCAGCGGAAACGGCAAAGGATATCACAAAGGACTGCAAATTCTACGCGGGTTCCGGGCGGACGGGCGAAAACGCTTTTGCCAAATGCACGGACCGGAACTACAAGACCTTCTGGAAGACCGGCAACGGCCCCAAGGGCTTTGCGGAAGTCACCGTGCCCTCCGGGCATACCGCTTCCGGCGTGATGGTGCAGTTTTATGAGCATCCTCATGCCTGGGGCCTGCAGATCAAGGACGAAAACGGCGAATGGACGGATGTCGGCCATACGGAGGGCGAATATCTGGCGGAATACCTGCCCCTGCCGGAGGGAACGGCCCTGTTCCGGGTCGCGAACGCCCCGGGGGAGAACCGCCACTGGAGCATGGCGGAACTGCGCGTCTACGGCGAAGGCGAAACGCCTCCGGAAGTGCAGCAGTGGCAGCCCTGCGCCGACAAGGCGGACCTGATGCTGCTGGTAGCCCACCAGGACGACGAGGTGCTCTGGTTCGGCGGCGCCCTGCCACGCTATGCCGGGGAGGAAAAAAAGGTCTGCCAGGTCTGCATGCTGGTGCCTTCCATGCCCTACCGGCGGCTGGAACTGCTGGACTGCCTGTGGACCTGCGGCGTCCGGAACTATCCTGCCTACAGCACCTTCCGGGACGCTTTCTCCTATTCCCTGGCCAAGCAGTATAAACACTGGAACAAGAACCATGCCTACGACGTGGTCACCGGCTGGATCCGACGCTTTCAGCCGGACGTGCTGCTGACCCACGACCTGCAGGGCGAATACGGCCACGGCGCGCACCGGGTGTGCGCGGACGCGGTGATGCACTGCGCGGAATACGCCGCGAACGCAGAAAAATATCCCAAGTCCGCGAAGGAATACGGGACCTGGGATACGCCAAAAACCTATATCCACCTGTGGAAGGAAAATGTCATCGACATGGACTGGCGGGTGCCGCTGGAAGCCTTCGGCGGGAAGACCGGTTTTGAGGTCGCCGAGGAAGGATTCCGCTGCCATATCAGCCAGCAGAAGACAGATTATCACGTGGAAGACTGGGGTCCGTGGGACAACAGCCTCTTCGGCCTGTACCGCTCAACAGTAGGCCCGGACGAGGAAAAGGACGACTTCTTTGAGCATATCAACTGAAGATCCTTCGGTCACTCTGACGCGGAAACCAGTGAACTCTCCAGGGTGAGGCATTTCAGGTTAACGACACAGTGGTAACCGCCCACGTCGATCTCCGCGAAGTCCTCCAGGATATCAAACACGGTGGCTGGCGTTCCGGGCTGATAGAAGATGGTGCCGCTGTCATCCTTGATGGTGGCGCCGGTCTCGTAATCCCGGACCTGGATTTTCCCCTTTCCCTTGATCTTTCCGTTCTGGGAGAGATAGCCAGGCACGGTATCAGTATGGTCGTTGGCATAGAATTCCAGGGTGCTGGTGACCACATAGGCGCGGTCTCCCTCATGGTCCACAAATGTCCAGTTCTTGCCCGTAGCCAGCACGCGAACGACGGAATCCCGGTAAATCTTTTTGAATTTCAGGACGGTGTTCTTGTTGCTTGGCGACTTGTGCAGCCAGATCTGACGGGAGCGGACCACCGCCAGGACCTTGTCCTCCGGCGCTTCGGTCTGCCATTTCAGCTCCGATGTATTCACCAGCTTTTTCTGGCCGTCCACGCGGATCATGGAGCGGCCGATGCCCATATAGACGACTTCCACGGAGGCCGGCACCCCGTCCTCGGGATTGATCCAGACCGTGGGCGTATCTTTTCCGTTGCGGGCGACTACGCTGTCCAGGGCTGCCTGCCACTCTTCCCCTTCCAGGGGCGCGCGGGTGGGCTCAACCTCGATATCCACGCCGCCGGTGCCGGACTCTACCTCGATGCTGCCGTCCGCATTCTTTTTTGCGCCGGCCATGGGATCTTCCTCGCCGGTGACCACGGTCATGGAACCGTCCTCATTCTTCACCGTTCCGGAGCCGGAACTGCCGCTGTCGCTGTCATAGGACTGGCCCTGGTCATGGTTCACCGACTGGGTCACGGTGCCGTCGGCCCATTCGATATGGCCGTCGTCATACCACTTGGAACCGTCTTCCTCTAAGGTATAGCCCTCCGCAAAGGCGAAGGCATACAAAAAGAGGCAGAGCACCGTGCAGAGCAAAACAAAGATCAGCCGTTTCCTGCTCTTCACTGCCCGTACCTCCCCGCGTAAACGCACCATGCTCAATGCATCATGCATCATGATTTCAACAGATTAATGATACCGGAAAACGGTCATTCTGTCAATGAAGTGAAACAGTTCTGTAATATTCCGGAAAGGATGGTGGCCCCATGAAAATCTCCCGGAAAGACGCCCTGACCTGGTTCAGTTTCTTCGCGGAACTGCCCGAGGAAGAGCCCCTCGGCTGCCGGCAGCAGGAGATCGCCCTGGCCGTGTTCAGCCAGATCGAAACCGCCGTCGAAGCCCGCCGGAAGGAGACGCTGCTCACCATTCCCGGGCTGAAAGCCGTCGTGCCGGGCACGGAGTACGCCTTCCCCTGGTCGCCGGATACACCGGCCTGCACGCTGTTCGTCGGGCCGGAGGTGCGCTTTCCCGGCGGCTGCCGCAGCTGCCTGCTGGGCACCGGACTGAGCGCGGTACGCAAGACCAACCGCTGCAATCTGGCCTGCCCCTTCTGCTACGATTACGGCCAGCTGGACTGCATTGAACCCATCGGAGAAGACCTGTGGGAGATCGGCGGCAGCCGGTACCGGGAGGAGGACCTGCCCCTGCTCTTCGCCCTGCAGAAAAAGCCCACGGGCATCGCCTATGTCTATCTGGAACCCTTTATGGAGATCGAGAAGTATTACGGGATCATCCGGCGCTTCCGCCAGGCGGGGATTCACCAGCACATGTATACCAACGGCGTGAACGCAAACGAGGAGAACCTGCGGGCGCTGGGCGAGGCGGGCCTGGACGAACTGCGGTTCAACCTGGGCGCCAGCGGCACCAGCGACAGGGTCATCGCCGCCATGGCCACGGCGAAGAAATATATCCCCCGCGTGGGCGTGGAAACACCCATGACCCGGGAATTTTACAAAGCGCTGACAGAGAAAAAAGAAAGGATCCTCGCCACGGGGATCGACTTCATGAACTGCGCGGAGCTGCACCTGAACGACAACAACCTCGCCAACTATGCCGGGGAGCCGCTGTATTACTGCCGGATGGGCTACCTGAGCCCCATCATGAGCCGGGACCTGACCCTGCAGGTGATGAAGACCGCGGCGGAAGAGAACTGGCCCATCGTGGTGCACGATTGCAGCAATAAAACAAAATTCGCCCGCGACCTGAACCTCGCTGCCCGGGAGGGCGGCTGGTTCGGCCGGAGCGGTTACGGACGGGAAACGGAATCCATCCCCTACGCGGCCTTCCTGCCGACGCTGGAGGACGAAAGCCTGGTCTTCGTGGAAGAAGAAGATCTCCCGGCGGGTTATCGGCCCGGGGAGATCGTGCTGTGATTTATTCGATGATCTGCGCGTACGCGGGGTCCACGTCCAGCGTCGCGAAGTAATCCCGGGCGGTCTCCGCCCGGCGGATCAGCCGATAGCCGCCGTCAGCGGTATACAGTACCTCGGCCCCGCGCAGGCGGCCGTTGTAGTTGTAACCCATGGCGGAGCCGTGGGCGCCCGTGTCGTGGATCAGGAGCAGGTCGCCCAGCCGGATCTCCGGCAGCGGCCGTTCCCAGGCAAACTTATCGTTGTTCTCGCAAAGACTGCCGGTGATATCATAGACGTGGTCCGCAGGCCAGTCCCGCTTGCCGCAGACGGACACATGGTGATAGGCCCCGTACATGGCCGGGCGCATCAGGTTGACCGCGCAGGCGTCCACGCCGATGTAATCCCGATAGATCTTTTTTTCGTGTACGGCGTGGGTCACCAGCCAGCCGCAGGGACCGGTCATCCAGCGGCCCAGTTCCGTCTTGATGGCGACGCCGCCTACCGGGAAGAGCTTTTCATAGACTTTCCGGACGCCCTCGCCGACGGCCTCCAGGTCCGGTTCCTTTTCCTCCGGCCGGTAGGGAATGCTGATACCGCCGGACAGGTCCACAAAGGCGAATTTCATACCGAATTCCGCCGCCAGATCCCGTCCCAGGGTCATCAGCAGTTCGGCCAGGCCCGGATAATAGGCCGGGTCGATCGTGTTGGAAGCCAGAAAGGCGTGCAGGCCGAAAGCCGCAACGCCTTCTTTTTTCAGGATGGCGAGGCCTTCCTTCAGCTGGGGCAGGGTGAAGCCGTATTTCGCCTCTCCCGGGTTGCCCATGATCGTGTTGCCGATGGAGAAGGTTCCGCCGGGATTGTAGCGGAGGCAGACCGTATCGGGGAAACCGCCGTGAGTCCGCAGCAGGTCGATATCGGACAGGTCGTCCAGGTTGATGAAGGCGCCGAGCTCCCGTGCCTGGGTGAACTCTTCGGGCGGCATGGCGTTGGCGGAAAGGATCACGTCCTCCCCGGAGAAACCGCAAGCCTTCGCCAGGGCCAGTTCCGTGGCGGAAGAGCAGTCCAGGCCGCAGCCTTCATCCTTCATGATCCGCAGGATCGCCGGATTCGGCAGGGCCTTGACGGCGAAGTATTCCTTAAAGTCTTCGCACCAGGCAAAGGCAGCCTTCAGCCGGCGGGCGCGGGCACGGATCCCCTGCTCGTCATAGAGATGGAAAGGCGTCGGGAACTGTTCCGCCGCGCGGACAAATACATCGTCATTCAGAGAAAAATTGGGCATGCGTTCCTCCGGATCAATTATGAATTCATAATTAAGAATTCATAATTCATAATGATAGTGACCAATTCAACATACCATATTTATGATATGTACTTTGGTACTATAACCCAGTAATTATGAATTGTGAATTATGAATTGTGAATTTTTATTGTTCTTACTTCAATTCAAAACTGAATTCGTCCGCCAGCAGGCCGTCCACATAGAACGCCACCCGGTACACACCCGCCGGATAGCCGTCCGTGTTCAGGATGGAGGTCAGATTCGTTTCT
>Ga0310694_10002164_pt1 | contig 20691 bp, 12 predicted proteins | sample 174DNAGHGhighgp2_FD_203884 | JGI IMG/M metagenome (GOLD analysis project Ga0310694, IMG submission 203884) | Sheep rumen microbial communities from Palmerston North, Manawatu-Wanganui, New Zealand - 1742 DNA GHGhigh gp2 (v2) (version 2) | ecosystem: Host-associated > Mammals > Digestive system... | reverse complement strand
TCGAACGTCTTTGCCTGTGAGGTCATAAAACCACAGGCCGCCATTGCCGTTTTTGTTGTTGGCAGCCATCATCATCGTGCCGTCGACCACATTCAGGGATAGCGGAACCGTTTTGTCAGGCCATTTGTCCCAGAAGGTACGGTAACTACGTTCCTTTCGGTCGAAGGCAACCACAAGGTAATCTAAAGAATCCGCAGCTTTATTGTTGCCCTCGTTGACGAAAAAGAAGGTGGCAAAATGTGCGCTACTCGCCGAAGCGAAAAATGTCATCTTGTCGGGCAAAGGTATAAGGTCGTTTCGGATTTCGTACAATGTGCTATCCAAGCAGGCAAAGGACCAGAGGCGGTGTTTATCCTTGTCGGTCTTGTCGGTTTCGTAAACCATCAGGCCACCTTGCGGACCAAACGACTCGAAGTGGCAGCCTTGGTCTTTGTGCCAGCGGCTCACCTCATAGCGCACAGGTTCCACTTGCTGGGCTGTAGCCCAAGTGGAGAGGAAAAGTAATGCTATGAGGAATAGTTTTTTCATCTTGTTGTCGCTTTGCGTCATTGCGAGGAGGAACGACGAAGCAATCCAGGGATGAAGCTGGGTTCTCTGGATTGCTTCGTTCCTCGCAATGACGCTATCGCGTCTGTATTAGAACTTCACGAACTTAGAGACAGCTGAAGTGCCGTCGGCAAAGCGGAAGTTGACGAAATAAACGCCATTCACAAGCTCGCTGACACCGAGTTGGGCTTCACCAGCGGCGAAGTTGGCCATGCTCACCATGCGGCCCGTCATGTCGTAGACGCTGACTTGGGCATCGTTTTCAAGCATGAACGAAACCTGTTCGCGGGCGGGGTTGGGATAGAGACCGATAGTGCGATTGTTCTCTTCAACAGCCTCAGTGCCATAAGAGACCACCTTCACGTAGTCGATTTCCCAAGAAGAAGCGGACACGCTTGTGCTCTTATAAACGAAGGCGACATAGAAATCAGGATAACCTAGTTCGTAGCCATCCAAGATGCCCCAAACATTCACTTCTCCAGATTCCACCCATTCGTAGTTGCCCGTCGAGTAGTCGAAAGCATCTGTAATGTTAATCCATTCGAAATCAGTAGGCTCGCTTTGTCCGTCATAGTCAATGGAAAGCATCACTTCAATCGGTTCGCCTTCAAACTTCATAGCCGTGCGGAACGACAAGAAGGCATCTTGATTGCCGTTGCTGGAAATGGCGGGGCTAATCAGCCAGTCTTCATTTTCATTATAAGTCTGGCTGGCATAGCCGTTGCAAACAGCATAAGTCGTGCCTTGATAAGTGCCTTGGTGCCAGCCTTGGTCGCCGTACATGTCATAAGCCATGAACACACCGAGGTCTTCGTCGAAGCCTTCAAACAACAGGGTTTCAATAAATTCCGTGGTAATGGTCAAGGTAGGATAGTTGCCATCGGTCTTGTAGTCGATGTTGGCGCCGCCGTTGGTGTAAGGGAAGATGGCAAAGTGATAGGTGGTACCGCTTTGCAAGCCTTCGAATTCAACGAATTGCACACCATAAGGCACATTCTTGGCCAAATCGCTATCGGCGACGGGAGTGCCATCGGTAGGAACAGTGATGTTACCCGTGGAAGCCAAAACCAGATACTTGGTGGGCAGTTGGCTACCCGTAGCATCGGTCCAAGTCAGGCCGACATTCGTGCCTGTCACGAAAGCAGCGAAGTTGGTGGGATAGTTGCTCGGTTCCGGGTCAGGCTCAGCAGAGCCACCGGCTTTGTAGAAGCTGACGCGTGTGTCGATGTTCGACGATTCGGCATAGCAGCTGAACAGAGGAGCGTTGTTGGAGGTGTTAGGGTTGAAACGCATGTTGTTGCGCTCGTTTTCGCCTTGCGCAACGACTTCTGCCGTGCCGTCACCGTTGAAAGTGATGGCCCACTCGCCGTTGGCATCAAGTGTGGTTTGGGTCTTCAGGTTGTTGCTACTGCTGCTGGCAGCGTAAAGATAGCCGCCCTTAACCTCGTCGTACAAGGTCCAGGCACCAGTGCTGCCGCCCAAAGTGAATTGGAACACGTCGGTCTCGCTGCTGGGGTCGGTACCAGGAGTGACGGTGATGGACTCGCCGTTTTCGCTCACCACCACAGCATGGCGGTTGTTGGATTTTTGATAGCCCATCGCGAGGACACCGAGATCATCATGGTGTGCCACAATGAGGTACTGCTCACCAGCCACCAAACCCGAGGCTGATGACACTTTTGTGAAGGTCGTCTGTGCAATGCCACTCACCGAAAAGAGCAGCATGGCCACTAATGAGAATAGAACTTTTTTCATTTTCGTTTGATTTTATGTTTGACAATTAGTTTGATTTCAGTTATTTAACTACGAATTACACGAATGAAACGAATCTTTTTGATAAATTTGGGACGCAAGCGTCCGAATGGAAACGAATAAGATTCAGCGACTGGCTAATTCGCATCCATTCGCAGTCATGGCTGCAAAATTCCAAACCATATTCGCACAATTCGTTCAATTCGTAGTTTTTTTCATTATAACTCCAATGTTTCTATCTGTTCTACAGACTTGATTTCAGGAATGACCTTCTTCATCACGGATTCGATGCCGTTTTTGAGGGTCGACCTGCTGTGGGGACAGTTGCCGCAAGCACCCGTCAGTTCCACAATCACGGTATTGTCGTCGGTGAGTTCCACGAAGTTGACGTCACCGCCGTCTTGCTGGAGGTAGGGACGCACCTGTTCGAGGACGTTTTTCACTTTTCTGAGGATGGTTTCTTTATCCATATCTGCTTTTGTTATTCTTTTGCTCTTTTTCCACAGGGATTGAAATCGGCTGTTTGAATTAGGGATCGCCCTTTCAGGGCTTTATTATCCTCTGCTAATGATTTCCTGCGCAATCTTGTCGAACGCCTTGCTGATGGGCGAATCGGCATCTAAGGCCAAAGGAGTGCCTGCGTCGCCGCTTTCGGCAATCTTCTCCGTAATCGGGATTTGGCCGAGGAAGGGAACATCCAATTGTTCCGCAAATTGCTTTCCGGTTTCCTTGCCGAAGATGTAATATTTCTTCTCGGGCATGTCGGATGGAGTGAAATAAGCCATGTTCTCCACCAATCCGTAAACGGGGATTTGCAAGGCTTCCTCACGGAACATCATGGCGGCACGGAGCACGTCGGCAAAGGCCACCTTCTGCGGTGTGGTGACGATGACCGCACCCGACACGTTATATTGCTGTGCCAAAGTCAGTTGGATATCACCCGTCCCAGGAGGCATGTCGACCACCATCCAGTCTAATTCGCCCCAAAGGGTGTCGTTCATCAGCTGGTTCAAAGCGCTGGTAGCCATAGGTCCACGCCAAATGAGAGGACGATCAGGGTCAACGAAATAGCCTATGCTCAACAATTTGAGGCCATATTTCTCAATCGGCAACATCACCGTCTTGCCATCTTTCTCGAAGGCAGCGGGGCGCTCGTCCTCAGTGCCAAACATCATCGGCACCGAAGGGCCGTAGATGTCGGCATCAATCAAGCCCACACGTTGGTTGGCACGCGCCAAGGCAATAGCCAAGTTAGCCGCCACCGTCGACTTGCCGACCCCACCCTTACCCGAAGCCACCGCAATGATGTGTTTCACCTTCGAAAGGGCTGTTTTCTCCTCCACTACCTTGATTTCCAATTCGATATCCTCACCAAAAACCCCAGTCAAGGTGCGCTTGGCACCATTCACCAAGATGTCGTTTTTCGGGTCGTTGGCATGTTCCATAACCAAGTCAAAACGGATGGCATTATCCTTAACCATCAGATTTTCAACCATATTAAGGGCCACTATGTTATCCCCCTTGGGGAAATAAATCACGTCCTTCAGGACTTCCAAAACGTTTTCTTTGTTCAACATGATTTTTCTAAAATGATTCTAAATTACGCTGCAAAGGTAGTAAATAGTTTAGAGTTGAGAGTGTAGAGTTGAGAGTTTTTTGTTGGGAATGCAGAGTTGAGGGGGTAGAGTTGGGAGTTTTTAGGGGGTCACAGTGATGCGTTTGTTCACGATGCCCGAAGCAGTCTCAACGCGAATAAGATAAGGTCCCGAGGCGAAGCGTTGTACATCAATCACCGTTTGGCTGGCGGCGACTTGTCTGCTCAGCACACATTGACCCATGGCATTGTACACCGCTACCCTATTCATCCCTTCGGCCTCGATAGTCACCGACGACTGCGCTGGATTGGGATAGACTTTCACTTGTAAGTCATTCTCATCCAAGCCCGTAGGCGAATAATAGAAATGCAGTTCAAACTCATTGGGACGGTATTTTCGGTTGGCAGGAGCCGAAGTACAGTCGAGGTCGCCATAGTAAGCATAAAGTCGGTAATAATAGTCGCCTTCCTGATTGACGGAATTGTCGGCATAGAAAGTGGAATTAGCTCCTAAAAGCTTGATTCTGTGGTATTCGCCATCGCCTTCCTTCCGGAAAAGATAATAGCCCGAAAGTCCATCGTTGGGTTGCGGAGCCTCCCAAGTCAGGCGGGGCTTGAAGTTATTGCCCAGCTCGTAATCCAAATTCATTGGCGGATAGCAGGGACCGAATGAGGCACACGACTCGTTGGAATAGTCGCCGCTCTCGCCGCCTTCGCAAAGCACCGCCACGCGATAGCAATGGCCTCCGTTGGCCACGTGGTCATCGAGGAACGACGTGCCTTCTTGCACAAGCCTATACAGCAAGCCATCACGATAGATATTGTATCCATAGCCTTGATTTTCAACACCATCCCACGCAAGCAAAATGCCTTCGTCTTGGGCAGTGGCCATCAAGTTTTGAGGCGTTGCGCAGTCCAACGAGCCGCCACAAGTGTTGTTGGTCGTGAAGAAGATGCCCTCAGAAAGTTCGGCGGACGAGCCTGAGAACGAATAAGCCGTGTTACCCTCAGCGTCTTTGATGACAAAAGCCATCTGGTTGATGGTCGAGGAGGGTGCGGTCCAGCCGAAACTGAGCTGGCCCAAAGGCATCGGGATTTCGACCGAGGTTGCCGTTGAAGACGTCATCGTGCAACGCGCAAGCGCACGTCCCGTGGTGTTGTAAACGGTAAGGCTGCCACCGAGCCAGCCTTGGAACGAGTTGGTGGTCATGATAACGCGCCAGTTGCACGAAGGCCCGACCAAGACGTTGGTCACATTGGCGTGCTTGCCGACGCGCCCATTCGCCGTGGCATAAACGGCATAATGATACACATCGTAGCGCGGCACATCGGCATCCTCGATTTCGATGGTCTGGCCAGGTGCCACATCCGTCAAGGTGCGAATGATTTCGTTGTCGCGAAGCACAACGACCTGCTCGATGCTGCCCAAAGCGGTGCCATTCAATGTGGTGGTGGGATTGGTCCAAGTAAGACGGGTCTTGAGTTCGGTATCGGAAACTGCCACCACTGCAAAGTCGGTGGGAGCTGTTGGTGTTTGGTTGTAAACAGGAGCCGGAACGAAGTTGAACATGGCATCGGCAGGACTCGTGTAAGGTGCCTCGTCGATGATATACCAGCCGTCGGAGCTGCCACCCCAGCCGAGGTTGAAGTGGAACATGTCATAGTCGTCGTAGCCATCGCAAACGAAGGCGTGGCAACCGCCGTCTTGACAGCCGCCGTAATACATCGGCCAGCCCATGTCGAATTGTTCGCGCACCATGGTCTTCCATTCCTCAAGCTCGAAGTCGTCGCGACGAAGCTGCACTACGGCATCGCAATAGTCGAAATAGTCGTGCATCACACCCGGAATGGGACCCGAAGCACCCCCGCTGCCATCGGGGCCATAGCCCATGTCGATGGTCACGCCGCAATGGAAGCACAGCGTACCCGTGGCCAGTTTCTCGACTTCTGAAGAGTTGGCGTTCAACACATTGGGCATATTGTCCCAGTCGTAAGTCGTACCGCCAAAGTCGGCGCAGATTTGGCCATAGTCGTTATGATAGTAGCAATGGCTGCCCATGCCCTTGACGGGATAGGCCCAAAAGCGCATCAGCTGCGACATGGCCGTGGCCAAGCAGCCCACATAGGTGTGACCACCCGAACCAGCGGGGTCGGCAGGACAGAGGCAATTGTAGGGATAGTCCTGGTTCCATTTGGTTTGGCAGAAATAGCCCGTACCGCGACCGCCGTGGCGCGAAATGAGGCGTCCGTGCGTCAGCACCGACTCCCACTCGGCAGCCACCAATGGCGTTGCGACTGCATCGCCACGTGAACGCAGCCGCAGGATGCTTTCGGCGATGCCGTCGAGATAATCCGCCAACGCAGGAGGGATATTCGATGCCTCGAAAGCCGACTCGTCGGAATAGCCGATGACGGGGCGATAGGCATCGTCGCCAGCGATGATGACGAAAGCATTTGTGCCCAGATTGAAGACAAAGAAGGCTTCATTTTGGCCCGTATAAACTAGTTCGGGCATCGAACGGTCGAGAGCCAGTTGCGCTGTGGCAAGCTTCTGTGCCGCCGATTGTGCCTTGCGGACATCGACGGGCTTGGCTTGCAGTATCGCATTACCAAGGAATAATGCGGCAAGAATAAGTACCAGTTTCTTCATGTTTGCTACTTTGTGTTGATAAATCGTGGCAAACATACGAAAAAAAGTTCAAAAACAAAGTCGCATCTACTACTTTTCTAATGCGTGAAAACGTATCTCAAAATGTCCTTCAAGTCGAAGCAGGCTCCATTCATTTGCTGCTTTTCGTTGCCTGCGGGCAATTGGGCTAACAACTGCAAGGCTGACTTAAAGATGCGGTCGATCCGCTCACGGTCAGGATAAAGCTGTTCGTTTTTCATGAACGTCACCACTTCTACGATGCCATCAACATTGGTGGTCTCGGCCAACATCGATTCCAATTCGGCAGAGAACCTGTCGACCAAGGCATTAAGTGGCATTTCGGCCTTGTATTTCCCGAAGTCGTCCATCAGTTCACGGAGGCTGATGCTGGTTTCGACCTCCATATTGCGGCGCAGCACCAGCAACGAATTGTCGTCATCATCGGTGGTAGTGATTCTTTGGATGGCCGTTACCATGTCGGCTTCGCCGAGCAAGGCGTTGACATCGGCTTCGAATGTCGAGGAATGGTACATGCCATCGGAACAGAGGATGATGCTTTCGCCCGGCAGGAAGCCGAACGTGCCCGTGTGGAACTTAAACTCCCTGTCGCCAATGGTGGCACATACGCCCACTTGGGGGATAAGTGCCCCGTGGTCGGTAACATATTTCCCGTACTTCTTGTTTTTCGACTCCACATTTTCGGCCTTGCCATGGTCGTCTTGGGTGATTTGGACACAACCTAAAACCTTGTTGTACTTATAGATGCGGGTATCGCCCACATGGAACCAAATCGCCGTGTCGCCGTCAACGCGCCAGACCACGGCACAAAAGCAGGTCTCGTCGTCAACGACGGCCAGCACCGGGTCAATCTCACGGCAATACTGCACGAGTTTTTCTTCCGTCAACAATTCGCCATCGCGCAATGCAGTTTGGCATTTGGCCAGAAACAGGTCGCAGGCGGTTTTCGATGCTCTTGAATCGCTTTTGCAACTGCCCACGCCGTCGGCCAAAGCCACAACGACGCAGCCCGACTCTTCAATCCAGCCGCAGCAGTCGCCATTGAGTTCATTGGAAGTCTTTTTGCGGCCTTTTTCCGTCTTAGATGCAATTTGATAGGTCATACGTTAATGATATAGCTCATTTTGTCAATATTTTCAACCTTTGCTCGATGGAAATCTGTAATCAACCATACCATTTGATTTCATTGTAGATGCCACAGACCTCATTCAACTTACATGAAGTAAAGTTTTTAATATAGATTCTATGCTCTAGCTTGTTATACATCACCGCTCTTCTTCCAATTCTCTTTTTGACGGCAGGGCCATTGCAAAGAGAGAGATCGGCAATTATCCAATCATGAAAGGCCACTTCCAACTCACCATCAAGCAATTCGCCCATGGTCTTTGTCGAATTCTCAAGCATGGAAACGACTGGATTAATAAATGATTTCTTGGCCATGGTATTTGTTTTGTCAGCAAACTTATACTCATTTTGCAAAAGTAATAAAAAGCTATTAATGGTAGCCAATCTGTTCCACCCGTAATGACACCTACCATCAAGACCAAATGATGTCGTGTTTGCAAGCTCAATAAGTCCTGTAAAAGCTACCGAATAAGTACATCACTCATCAAGTGGCAATCCTAGGGATGTTGCAGCCTCTGAGTTCAATAATTCAAGGATATAATCGACTACAGATTGCCCTTCGCTTGACTCATAGACATCGCTGAGCGCGGTATGCCATTTAATCTTTAACAACAACTTGTAGTATTGAATTTTGAGATCACGAAAGCGACTTTTTTGGTTGATGGTCATATCCTCATCCACAAGGTCTTCCAATTTCTCAAATCGCGTCTGCAGTGATGCAACAGCCTTTTCCAACGCGCGTGGAGAAAGGTCTTTGTAATTGTTTTCCAACTTTTCGATTGATTTCTCGAAAGCCGTTAATTGAGCATCGATGCGGTTACACGAAGTGAGAGCCAGAACAAAAAGACTGGCCGCGAATGCAATTAATAAAGTTTTGATTTTCATTTGACTTTGTTTTTTGGATTATTATATGATTGTTTTGTAAAGATATGAATATTTTGTTGATTTTGCAACCAAAGGAAGAAAAAACTCATCTCATTCCTACAATCTTCAAAATCAAATCCGGTTGTTGTCATTTTTGGCGTTTCATTCTTCTAGATTTGCAGGTCTATTTTGCTGCACACCATTCAACATGGTACTGATATACATCGAACATATCTTCAAAAATCACGATGGAGTCGGTTGGATTCAGATTGTCGAACAATTGACCTATCTCGGTGATGTAGCCTGGGAAAATGCCCAAATAACGCGTCGAAAGGTTTTGTTCGATCCTTTATCTTTCTTCGTCACTCATGCCGTCCATTTGTTGCTTCATCATACACACCTGGCATAATCATATCTATCCCTTCCAGTCTCTTGTCTGAGAATGTGTAGATCCGACTTCTCCTCTGTTTGAACTCATTCGCCCAAGCATCCACCCCCTCAAGCTTGAACGCCGGAATGGGGGTCTCCATAAGCATGAAGGCAATTCTATCTGGATCGCCCAAACTGATGTAGTCATAGCGGTTCCAGCCACTAATCGTGGCTTCGTAACCATGGTTGGTATCGAAAATGTAATCTCCCGTATCATAAACACCTACAACCATGTTCTTGACAGGCTGCAGTCCTTGACCGTTGAAATTCAGGTAACTCCATAGTGTGTCGAACAAGTCGTCCACCTGCTTTAACATCTTCAGTTGTGGATTGCCTTCTGTGTCACCATGGTCGAGAATATCACGATAATCGCCAAAACAAAGGATGAATAGTTCGTCAATCGACATCTCTTCCGCTTGAATCTTTCTGACCAGCCCATCGGCAGGCAACAAACCGAGCAACTTTTGCCTCATTTCTTCCAGCTTGGCCTCGTCGATTGTGGGCCTTTGGGCGAACAGTTCTCCGATGTACTCATTCAATTCATTAGAGGCCTGTGGGGTTAGCCCTACGGTCTCATCCCAGTGCTGTTCGAAATAATCCTTGAAGTAGGCATCGGCGAAGACGGTCTCGTTGACTGCGGCCATTGAAGGCTGGTAACTGCTGATTGCCCTGAGCAATGTATCCATCAACACCTTGTATAACCCATCAACCAACATAAACTTCCCCTTGGGTGTTGTTTCCGGGCCATTGACGGTCTCCTTCGTTTCTTCCTTATAGTAACTGTCTACAATGCCTATCATTTCCTCGTAGATTGCTACAGCTTCCCTTTTTCTTGCTGTATCTACCATGAGCCATGCCAGCGTGGGATTACACGCATCGCCTGCACTGAAACGCACCTTGTTGACATAGCTACGGATGGCCGCCTCTTGCGCCGAATGCTTGCTCCCCAACCCAAAAATAATACCACCACTTTTGTTCTCGTCAATGGTATTCCTAAGCAGATGCAGCTCATGCTGGTCAATACGATTAAAAATGATGTCATTCCTTCTTAATTCATCCTCCAGACCGTCTTTCATGGCCGTGAACAGCGTCTTCAGGCTCCTTGCCAAATCAGGGAAACCCACGAATCCTTTTCCGGTCATGTGTTGGTCGAGCAGGGTCTTAAGGTTTTGCAATATTTCCATTTTGCGTGAAGCGAAATCCTGAATCGCTTGCTGTGCCACAATACCAACACGATTCAAATATTGTATTTTTTCGGCTTCAATAATTTGAGCAGCATCTCTTCCTGTTTCAACAATCCTCATTTGGATATCAGCGAACAGTCTGTCACCCATGTTGATAATGGCATCGGTCAACTCATTCAACCGTGAACGGGTGTCGTTTCCTTGCGCATCTTTCATCACTCCTTCGTTGAGTCGATTGATATTAATGAATGACTGGGCGATATGGCTAGTTTCAACCGTTGGGTCTCCGGCTTTATATTGTTCAAGAAGACTTAGCAACTTCTTGTTCAGCAAATACTTCACCAATTCCTGGCGGCAGAAGCGAAGCTCGCAATAGCCCAAACCGCTGTAGTTTTGGTATTTGCCATCCACGGAATACATCTTGTGACTTGAGTTGAGATAGCTTGAAATTAGTGGGTTAGTGTCTGCAGCAATGGAACATGCAATAAATGAAGCCACATCAATTGAGGCATCAGCAATCGAATGGGTATGCCCTTTGCTAGTATGAGAATCTATTAGAAACACATTGTCATAGATAACACGTTTGCCGTTATTGGGATTTCCGATATAATCTTGTCTATCATCCTCCAATTCTCTGCAACCTAATGCGTATCTGATAGGGTCGGCAAGCCCCATGGTGTAATCAAGCTCTGATAGAGCCGTATAAGCATTGATACGAATGTTTGCTGTATTGGGTTTCGCTTCAAAGAAACCTGGCAGGAAAAACACCCCAAAAATCTTGTCCAACCCTGCATCGTTATTGTAATGGACATTGATGCCAGCGATTTGCAACATACGTGATATGTCCATGATGGCACTGCTACCTGTGCCGCCTGCCAAAGAAGCAACCACAAAAACACTGATGTTACCATTGTTAACAACATTGTAACCTCTTGCTATATCATACGCGAGGAGCATTGCGTTCCTAAGGTCTCTAATTGCAATGGACAACATCTGGATTATAACCTGAGAGCTATTCAAGAAACAAGCACGGCCTTTAATACGATAACCTGCTGTGCCTGCATCACCAAAATGGTCAGACACCGCCCTCAATTCATCTAAATCCAGTTTTTCTGAACAAACAGGATCTCTACTCACAACTTCAGCTCCAGGATACGGAAGATGAAAAAACTCTCTGGGAGCAATGCAATACCGATAGTCTTCATAGATTTCACCGCCATAATAATACTTGAGTGGCTTGCTGTCCTTATTGTCGATTGCATCAGTGTCAAACTCAATGAATCTCACCAAATTAGGAATCTCTCCGTAGGTGCGCAACAATCTTTTCTTGATATCGCGAATGACGGTTTGGCCCGTACCACCGAGACCAACAATTAAGGTTTTGGAAATTGTTTTTGTCATTATTCTTTCCGTTTTTTATAAGTAAGTGTTCAAAATTAAACTACATTATCTTTTGACTTCGGGACACGGGACTTCGAGACAAACCCATGTCCCGCAGTCTCGCGTCTCGCAGTCCCAAAGTCTTATGTCCAATATGTAAACTAAATATGCTCACCTACTTACTTATTCAATATGACAGGTATTACAATGCCACTCTTCTTTCTTTTTTACTCTATCTGAAACTACCAAGCACATAATGGGGCGACAACCTGAACAGAGTGAAGCACTGTTTGTCGTCATCGCGATGGAGCAATGGTTGCAAGGTGATATTACCTGGGAGTTGTTGTTCCAGATAGTCCATCATTGCATTATTAGTTTCATCATTGTCATTTGAATTAATTCCTTCCATGAACAGCAGCGGAGCACTACCCTCCACACCTCTTGGGTCATTGACATTGTTATTATTAAACAAATACTCTGAATAGTTAAGTAGGAGTTCCTTCCCTTCTTCCGTCAACAAATCCTGAATTTGCCGCATCGGGAGTTCCAAGTTTACAAAACTGTCTTTCAATATCTTTTCAATCCCCTTGGTAACTACATCTTCGGCTGCATTATTGGTGAGCTCGCGCTCAAACGAATTGAAGTTAGCTTCTTCAATGCCAAAGAACACCAAAACGCCAAAATTATCCTTGATGAATTGAATGTCGACATTCTTATAGTGCTTCCCCTTGATGTATTCGTCGGCCTCATGATTATTCCATGGATTGAAAATGTCAAAAGTGTTGTCGTCGTGAATCTCTTGCAAAGCATACGCATGGTAGAGAACGATATTCGGATCGGCCAGTTTGGATTCGCTCTCATTAACAGAATACAAGGTGATAGGCAGTCCGTCTTTGCAGAAATGCTTTTTTATCATCTCTAGCAGTTTGGCATTATCGGACACGTTCCTGATGTTGCAATAGAAAGCGCTCCTTCCTGTAACTGCATAACTATATTCCACTTTTCGGACATATTCCCTGCCGCTACCACTTGCACCTACGATACCGTCATAACCGTGGCCGTTGGCCTTGGCCCATGCCTTTTCAACCGCCATCACCCATGGATTATAAGAAGTGCCTTCCGTATTGTTCGACTTGCCTTTCCCTGCATAATAAGGTGTGCCGTTTTGGTTCCAGAATCTATTGTCGACATCGACATTAACCCGATCTTTGTCTTTGTTGTAAAATTTTACTCTGAAAAAGCGGTGGTCAGTGCCTAACTCATCCACCATGCCGTTCTTGCCAATAATATAGTCGGGCCTTGTCTTGGCGATAGCTGCTAAGGTTGCCATGAAATAGCAGTCGCCGCAATAGCCTTGATGGACATCGTCCATTTCGATGCCAGATACATCAGCAGGAAGGATTGAGGCCTCTTTCAATTGGGTGTATTCTATTCCAATGTTTTGATGGGTGCTCATACATGGGATAACCTCGTTCTCGAGTGCCGCTTGGTCAAAGTTTTGGGAAGTGTTGCTGTAGTCCAAAGAATGGCGACTGGTTTCCCATCTTGCTTTCTTGCGTTTGAATTCGATGAATGTATCCGACAAGACAATATCGTTTTGGGCAAAGCAATAGGGAATGTTATTCTTTTGGTTTTCCGTTCCAAAAAGTAGGGTTTTCACATCCATGTCGTCAAACAACTCAATGGTATTGTCGTCGTCCCATTCGACCCTATGATCGTCGATTGTCGCAATTCTATATTGACACATTAATTTAAACATGGTCTTTTTGAAGTTTATGACATCCTCTTTCTTCCATGCCACATAGTCAACCAACTCGGACATGGACTTCAAACCATGGTATGCCAATAGATAATTGTAATGCAACTTGGTAAGGTCATTGATTTCTGTCACACAATCATTCATGAAGATCTTCTTCAGTTCTCGAGCCTCTTCCAAAGCTTTCATGGCAGCTCTCCTACGAAGCCATGCTTTGATGAAGATGACTGATCCGACAGCAAGTCCTGCCAAAACAAGTAAGAAAAAGATTCTCCATTGGAACTTTCCGTAATGTTCAAATATTTTTGACAGCAATTTGTTCGATATAACCAACCACACAATGGCTGCCAAGATTCCACTGCCAAAAGCTATCAATGCCCTGGCGGTCGAAGTCAGTTTCTTTTCGGAATCATCATCAATCAAATACTGTATATCATAGTCGCAGTGGTTCTTCTCCTTATAGCACTGCATGATGTACTCGTCCTTCTCATTGAAGCTTTCCTTGATTTTCGAAGGCTGGCTTTTGTCTTTTGCTGTGTACTTTTCTTCTATTTCTTTCTTTTTGGCTTCATATTCCTGATGGCGCTGGCTTTCTTCTTCCACAAGTGCTTCATTGATGGTCTTGAAATTGATGTCTCCCATCGAAACCTCTAGGTCGGTGAGATACTCGCTCTTACCCGATTCCAAGTATTCCATGAAAGCGACACCGTAGTCGAGGTTAGAGCGATGACTCTTCGTTTCCTGCTCAGTCAAGATTTCATGCAACGAACCATAGCTCTCGTCGTTATGCTGGTCAAGATAACCATGCAAGTGTTTGTCCAAAATCGTTTTGAATTTTTCAACAAATGCTTTGCTACTTTCCGAAACTACATTGTTGATTTTGGGGAAGCTTTCTCTCTTGTGGATGATGTATCTCTTGTCGTATAGCTCTTCCAAAAAACCGTCGCTGATGGGTACTTGTACATCTTCCTTATCAACTTTACCCTGATACTCGATTAGGAACGACTCCATTTGTTCCAACCGCCAGCTCTGGGTTTTTGCCAAATTATCAAGAAACACTAACTTATTGTCTGTGGCGTTGACAAGATATTCCTCGTCATCGTCAGAAGTTTTCAGCAACAAGCTTTGCGTTTTCTCTGTAATCAAAGAGGCTTCAATGCACCCCCGCTGTTTTTTGAGGAAATCATCCGATGTGGCTTCAATTCGTTTGTCGAGTTCGTTTTTGTCATTCTTAAAGGGAATCACATTGTACTTTATGTACTCGTCAAGCTTGTTGTCGGGGAGGTTCAACAAATGCTGGATGCTCTTGTAGTAATAATAGTTGCGCACGGGTTGGGTTCTTCCCTCTTCATCGAAAAACACGCTTGCGTCGCCAAAGAGGTTATAGATGGGTTGGCTCGAGGTTTGCGCTATCGGCATCAACACTTTGGATACCTCTTCTTGGTTGCTCACCATCGAAACCAGTCTCATGATGGCATGAGCGCGACGTTTGTCTCTTATGAGCCTGTCGCTATTATGATTATACTGTCCTAGGAACCATGAATACACGCACACACTATTGTTGGTCAGGCAGGGCATGGCTTTTTCATAATCCTTGGCGTTGAACAATTTGTCGTTCATGAAGTTGCACACCACATGCACTTCATTGTTCGCAGCGCTAAAATACTGCGTATCATCTTGAATGCCTGATATGCACTTCGATAGTGCGGAAAGTGCTTCTTTGTCGTAATTAAGGACAAAGAAAAACAGATGCTTACCAACGGCTTTATGGACTTTGGCCATCACATTGTCACGTACCTTGAGGACTTCCGATGCGTTCAGGTCTGCAACATCATACTTGAAGCAGTAAATGTCGTTCAAAAACGGGATGTGCTGGTCTTCATCTGAAAATAATCCGTTCAGGTCAAAAACATAGCCTATATTCATGGTTCTTGCAATTATTTGTTTGTTAACACTATAGAACAAGTACGGCAGGACTTTCATCCTGCCGTACTCAAGGATGATTATTTTTCAGAGGTCTTTGTCTTATTGGCTTTTTCCTTCAGTTCCTCCTCCCTATGGGTTATCACTTCGGAGTCAGTATGGACTACACGATTACCTTCCAATTTAAGGCCGTATCCAAGACGCGCGAAGCGCATGGCAAGATACTTAAGTTCAGCCTGGATAATCTTCTTTTCTCCATCGCTCATGGATTCATACACTTTACCTCTGACTTCAGGTGACCACATTTTACCCTTGATTATATTACCATCTTTTTCTGTGTCGTTGACCCATTCTTTAATCTTGATAATGTTATCGATTGGGTTGCTGTCAAGGAGTTTCATCGCCTGATCAAGAATGTCCTTCGACAATTCTGGGTCGTTGATGAACTTCCTATGGCAGTCGTAGATGTCTTTGGGATGTTCAACATTGAAGTAGTTGTAATCACCATTCTTCTCGGTAACCCAGCCATTCTTTTGTGCCAACTCATAACTCGGTTTCACGCGGAGAGCTTTCTTTGTTGTGGGGTTAGTGATCAATCCAAACAACCAGCCGTAGGCCCAAGCTATCTCGCTTTCATCATGAGAACCAGGCATAATCATCTCGATTCCTTCCAACCTCCTGTCGGAGAAGGTGTAAGTCTGGCTTTGGTTGTACTCATTGGCCCATTCGGCAACGTTTCTCAGCACATGGCCAGGAACAGCGGTTTCCATAAGCATAAAGACAATCCTGTCCGGATCTCCGAGGCTGACATAATGGCGTTGGTCCGTGTTCCATCCACCAATAGTGGCGGAATAGCCATTCGTACTGTTGAAGATATGATGCTCACTGTCATAAACACCAACGATCATGTTCTTACAAGGCTGTAAGCCTTCCGTGAAAGGCAGATGCTGCCACAACGGGTCAAACATACCTTCAAGCTGTTGCAACATCTTGAGCTGCGGGTTGCTTTCAAGGTCGTTGTGATTACGGATCTGATTGTACGGGCCATAGCATTCGATAAACACGTCGTCAATTGACATGCGGTTGTCTTGAATCTTCCTGATCAGTCCATCAACCGGCAAGTGACTGAGCAACTTTTCCCTCATCTCATCGAGTTTTGCATCATCAACTGAATACAGTTGGGTGAAACCTTCATTGAAAAATGAGTATAGGTCTGCGATATCCTGATTTGTTAACGGCATCGTATCTGCATCGTGTTTTTCGAAATAGTCCTTGAAGTAAGCATCGGCAAAAAGGGTTTCTTTGTCGGCTGATTTTTTCGGCTTGTAGCTGTCGATATCGCGAACAAGCATCTCTAACAAGCTATCGTACATTCCTTTAACCTTCATAAAGGAGCCTTTTGCCCTTTCCTCTGGTCCATCGATGGATTCTTTTTTCTCCATACTGTAGAATTCGTCCATGATCTTGATCATCTCCTCATAAATGGATACCGCTTCGCGCTTTCTAATGGCCTGAACTTTCAGAAGAGCCAAAGTGGGATTCTGATCATTCCCCATATCAAAACGCACCCTATTGCTATAAGCTTGCAACCAAGATTCCTGTTCTTTACGCCTTGCATTTCTACGGTAGAAGCCTCCTGGATTATTGTCCTTAATAGAAGACTTAATAGCACTCAACTCTTCCGCTTCAATCTTATCAAAATCGGTCTCATGTTGTTTTATTTCATCTTCAAGTCCTTCCTTCATGGCAGTCAACGAAGTCTTCAATTGTTTCACAAGGTCGGGGAATATGCCGAAACCTTTTCCGCTTTGGCGTTCGCTGAGCATGGCACGAAGATGGTCCATCAGCTCTTCCTTCCTGTCAGAGAATTCCTTCACGATTTCCTGGGCTTTGGCTGCAATTTTATTCAGGTATTCGATCTTGCTGGTCTCAACCAAACCATCTGCGGTGTCACAAGTATCTACAACACCCATGTGAATCTCGGTAAACCGTGGGTCAGTCATGGAGATGATGGCATCGGTCAGCTGGTTCATTTGGGCGCGTGTGTCGACACCTTCTGAGTTCTTACGCACTCCTTCGTTGAGATAGTTTTGATCGATGAATCTTTTAACAATCTCGTTTGATCTGACATCATTGCCTTTCTTGTAATCTTCAAGTGAAGTGATGAGCTTTCTGTTCAGCAAATACTTGACAAGGTCCTGACGATTGAAGCGGAGCTCGCAAAAACCAACGCCACTATAGTTCTGGTACTTCCCTTCCACCGTTCTCATCTTGTGCTCGGAATTGGCAAAACTGGAAATAATCGCAGTGTTGTCCGCTGCAATGGAGGAGGTAATGAACGATGCCACATAGCTTGAGGCTTCCGTGAAACCATTCATTTGAGACTTTGATGTGAGAGCGTCAATCAAGCACACGCTGGTATAAACTACTCTCTTGCCATTATTGGAACCTCCTTGTCCTGCATAGGTCTGATTATCCTCATCCAGTTCCCTACATCCTTTCTTGTATGTACTTTCATCGTTAAGACCCCATGTGTAATCCAATTCTGATAGAGCAGTGTAAGCGTTGACTCTAATGTTTTGGGTATGAGGCTTCCCTTCAAAGAACGTGGGTAGGAAGAACATGCCAAAAATCTGGTCTTGACCGGCTGCAACATTGTATTGGACATTGATGCCCGCGATTTGAAGCATACGTGACATGTCTAGGAATGAACTACTACCCGTGCCACCTGCTAAAGAAGCAATCACAAACACATTAATGTTGCCCCCCTGTAATACATTATATCCTCTCTCTGAGATTTCTTGACTCAAGAGTTGCGTATTTCTTAGCGCCGTTACGGTGCTTCTTAACTTTTTGATGATGTCTTCGGAGTTTTGGAGAAGAATCGTTCTTCCGCAAACTCGGTGACCTCCGGCCCCTTTGTTGTTAAGTCTTGAAGCTACTCTGGATAGCTCTTCGATATTGACTTGTGTCTTGCAAATGGCATCCCTTCTGGCAAGTTCCATACCAAGAAAAGGTGTATGGAGAAACTCCGCATTTTCTATTTGGTATTTAAAGTCCCTAAAAGTCTCTCCTTTATAATAGTACTCGAATTCTGATCCGTTCGTTTCATTCACATCCGTATCAAACTCAAGAAACTTGACCAGCTTTGGAATTTCTCCATAAGTACGCAGTAGTCTCTTCTTGATGTCGCGAATTACGGTCTGGCCAGTTCCACCAAGACCAACGACTAAGGTTTTCGAAATGTCTTTTGCCATGGTATTATAATTTAGTATGATTTAAAATTCTTGTTTCTCGTTTTTGTATTGGAATATTTAGCAGTAACGCATACTGATTGGGGTGCCGCTCTTGTCGGTCAAGCCAGTTACGACTTGGTTGCGATGCATAGTTTTACCTTTCGTTAGCGGTGCTCCGTTGCACTTCAAGTTACAATTCGTCGCCTCCTTCACGCAAGGACCTTGGAACGATGCAAATCTTTTTTTCACCAAGATGATTTCCGTACCGTCAGCCAAGAAGATTCCCATTTTCTGAAGCTCATCCTTAACAGAAATCATTTTCTTGCCTTGCAGCTTCACCGTGTTATTATTAAGCTGCAACAGACCTCTGGGGAACTTGGCCGTGACATGCAACACGAGAATGAGAAGAAGAACCAACGCAATCAAAATGATAGCGGGAACCAAAAAGCGTAACCAAAGCGGCTTTCCTGTATAGTTGACAGGAATATCCAACTCCAAATCTTCTGCCATGAATCCCATATCTTTCGACACCTCATTAACAATCATTGAGAGTTCGTAATTGCCAGTCCTGGTTTTTGACTTCCCTTCAAGAGTCAGCCCTATACCATCCAAATCGTCCACACGATCCAAATATTCGGAAGCTTTGATAGTAAGGACTCCTCCCTTCACCTTCCCTTGGGAAAAACGGTAGGAAAACTTGTCCCAGTCACCCACCAGATTCCATGAGATATAAGCGTCGTTGGCTTTGGCTCCTTCGCTAAACTCTAATTCCAAAATGGATTCTTTGGATGTTCCGTCATATTTCAAATCAATTGACCAAGCTGTCATTTGGCCTAAGAGCAGGAAGGCTACTAAAACAAAAATCTTTTTCATATCGAATTATATTATAAAGTTATTCTTTGGTTTTATTTTTGCGACTGTATTTGTTGTGTTTGACAGTAACCGTCTGTTCTTTGTCCTTGGCTTCAATGATTACTGTTTTTTCAACCACCACTGTATCATGGATTTCCAATGTGTCATGGAGCACATCTGGTTGTTTTACTAATTCAATAACAAAACTCGATGGCTCAATGGTCAAAGTCTTTTCTCCAGTGCAACCTTTCAATTGAATGGGAATCGTGCAATCAAACAGACTGACGTTACTGACATTCTCTATCTCAAAAGTAACACGATACATCCCTTTATTTTTGTCGGGTTTCATATCGGCGATGGATACCTTGGAAGGAGTAATCTTAAAATTAGCTTTAACTCCTTTTACACTCCCATTATTTATGGAAGCCTCAAACGAAAAGTCTTTCGTCAACTCTCCGCTTGTCACTTCAAATACTTGGTCCACGGTAAAACTACTCGCTTTCTCCTCGTTTTCTTTAATTTCATGTGGTATTGTCGGGAACATGGGAGACATACTGACAATCTTCGGGAATCCATCCACAATATCGGTATGTCTACCATTTTCAAAAGCATCTTTAAACTCTTTCGTTGTAGGATTCTTTGAGTTACTCAAGAGGCCACGCAAATCCACATAATACAAATGGTCATAATCACCCACATAACCTTCATAGCCGTCAATCACTTTTTGGATATTACATGGCTGTTGCTCTTCAATACCATCCGTAAGAAGATAAATCATAATGCTATGGTCTTCGTACTGTTTGTAAACTGCTTCAATGACTTTTGCAAGATTGGAAGCAATCCAAGTGTATTGTCCATCAACAGTGACGTCTCTTACTTTGTTCTTTATGGCAGTCTTATCTGCCTCGCCCTTGATTTCAAACACTTCTGGACCGTATAGTCCTTTGTCGAATGTATAAAACACTACTGTTGACGAAGGTGAGAACCCGTCAATCATTCCACAACAATAGTTCTGGACATCATCCCAAATATTCGTGGTGCCTTGTTTGGTTCCATCTCTTCCAACCATTGACAATGTCTTGTCAAGAACAATACAGTGCACAAATGGCTTACTCTTAGTTTGAGTTTGTGCCATCGCCTGCCAGAGCCCTGAAGTCCCCAAGGCAAGCATAATAAACAATAGTACTCTCTTCATAATGATTTATTTTAGATATTATTACTCTCTAGTTGATCTGCAAACGGATCTCATCTTATGACGCTTTCCAACGAGTCGGCCCACATATCAAGTTCCGTCTCCATGTCTTCATAAATGTCGCCCACAGCACTTATTCCGCCTTCTACCATTGTCGAAAGTTCACTAAACAGGTTTTTCACTTTTGCCT
>Ga0310694_10002162_pt1 | contig 20698 bp, 17 predicted proteins | sample 174DNAGHGhighgp2_FD_203884 | JGI IMG/M metagenome (GOLD analysis project Ga0310694, IMG submission 203884) | Sheep rumen microbial communities from Palmerston North, Manawatu-Wanganui, New Zealand - 1742 DNA GHGhigh gp2 (v2) (version 2) | ecosystem: Host-associated > Mammals > Digestive system... | reverse complement strand
TTTTTAACGGCGCGGCGGGTAATTACGCGTTTTCTTTGGAAAACGGCGAAATTTTACGAAGCCGTTCAATAATGGGAGGCAATTCTTTAAGCACCGTATCAATATCGGCCTGTGTATTTTCGTCCGAGAGCGAAAAACGGATAGAGCCGTGTGCAAATTGGAACGGCACTTTCATCGCCCGGAGCACGTGCGACGGCTCCAACGACCCGGACGTGCACGCCGAGCCGGATGAGGCACAAATGCCAAAATCATTTAAGTACATCAAAATAGATTCACCTTCAATATACCCAAAACTGATGTTGGTGGTATTAGGCACGCGGTTTTGTACGTCGCCATTGATTTTCACGTCGGGGACAGTAGCCACAATGCCTTGCTCTAATTTATCACGCAAGGCGGCGATTTTTTGGATACTGCCGTCCGTTAAACGCTTTTGCGCCAATTCCGCGGCTTTGCCGATACCGACGATATACGGCACATTTTCCGTGCCGGCGCGGCGGTGTTTTTCCTGATGACCGCCCACCAAATACGGCACAAAGCGCGTACCGCGGCGCACATACAACGCACCGATTCCTTTGGGCCCATGAAATTTATGCGCACTGACGGATAGAAAATCTACGTCCGCGTCTTGCACATCTATCGCAATTTTGCCCGCCGCTTGCACGGCATCCGTATGAAAAAGTGCCCCGTGTGCGTGAGCAATTTTGGCAATTTCTTTAATAGGGAAAATCGTCCCTGTTTCGTTGTTGGCCCACATGACGGAAACGAGCGCGGTTTCGCCATCAATTAAATTTTTCAGTTCTTCCAAATCAAAACGTCCGTTCTCATCTACACGAATATAATCTACGCGCCAGCCGCGGCTTTCCAACACGCGGCACGGCTCTAACACGGCCGGGTGTTCCACCGCCGAGGTAATGATATGTTTTTTTTGCGGGAAACTTTCCGCCACGGAAAATAAAACCGAGTCGTTACTTTCGGTCGCGCAAGAGGTAAAAATAATTTCGTCGTCGTGTGCGGCGTTAATGAACGCGGCCATTTGGTGGCGCGCGTTGTCAATCGCGTGGCGGTTTTGCCCGCCGAATGTATGCATGCTCGACGCGTTGCCATAGCGTTCGCTAAAGTACGGAAGCATCGCTTCCACGACTTGCGGATAGCAACGGGTGGTGGCGTTATTATCTAAATAAATTTCTTTTCGCATTACGCTTGCTCCACCGTGATAGATTTATCCAATTTTTCTTGGAACGTTTTTTCAATAAAATTTTTAATCGTGGCCTGCGCGTTCATACACCCACTGCACATACCGACGAGCCGAATTTTTACCGTACTACCCGATAAATCTACCAGTTCGGCAGATCCGCCGTCCATATTAAGTTTGGGGCGGATTTCTTCTTCCAACACTTTTTCCACCGCTTTGATTTTTTCAACGACCGTCATTTCGCCAAACGGTTTTTGCGCGGGGGAAGCGGCCTCTTTAACTCCGTTGACTTTATCTAAAATTTGTTGGATTTCGCCTTTGCAACGTCCGCACGCGCCACCGGCTTTGGTGAAATGGGTAACGTCCTCTACCGTCGTTAAATGGTTGAGGCGGATGGCTTTTATGATGGCTTCCTCGGACACATTAAAACAACGGCAGACAATTTTTTCTTCCTGTTGTTCAAACACAACGGGCTTGCCGCCTTGGCGGTAACTTTTAATCGCCGCCTCCAACGCTTCCATTCCCATGACCGAACAGTGCATTTTTTCGGCGGGCAAACTGCCGAGCTGGTCGGCGATATCTTGGTTGGTAATTTTGGCGGCTTCGTCCAACGTTTTACCTTTTGCCATTTCCGTTAACATAGACGACGAGGCAATCGCGCTGGCGCAACCAAACGTCTCAAATTTAGCGTCCTCAATAACTTCGGTTTCTTTGTTGACTTTAATGGTTAACCGTAGCGCATCGCCGCAAACCAAACTGCCCACTTGGCCCGTGCCGTCTGCGTTGGGAACAGTGCCCACGTTGCGCGGATTTTTGAAATGGTCCATCACTTTATCGGTATAATCCCACATAATTCTCCCCCTCTGCTACTTTATTATATTATACCATTTCGCCCCCCTTGCGGCCTTTTGACGATTTGCGATGCGGCTTTGCCCCGGTAAAATGGGGTTTATTTTCGTCGGATTTTCTAAAATACCATCTATAAACCCCTATTGCTAAAACATCGCTCCAACCGCAAACAGAGGTTTTAGGCCTCACGCCCGTCCCGGCGAGGGACTTGTTATGTAAGAAAGCAACATAACAAAAACAATGTGGCTACAAGTAAGTGAAAGTTTGCGGACAATCTGCCTGCCCCCGGCAGGGGGGTTGACACATCAAAAAAAAAAACGATAATAGTTGTAGCCGTAAAAAAATCAAAGGTCCAATAAAGTCATTCTGAGTTGCCGTTGCTCAGAATCTCAGCCGCTTTATAAAACAAAGTAAGGTTGAGATGCTGAGCAGAAACACCTCAGCATGACGACATGAAATGTTAAGGAGAAAATTATGCAAAAAGAAAAGCAATTAAGAAGTTATTATAAAAATAATCTGTCATCCCCGAACACCCACCACTCGTCATTCCGCAGTGTTTCTATGCGGGATATAGTGGCGGGTGTTCCTAACGCCTCGCTATATCCCGGATTACAAATTTCCGGGATGACGAGCGAGGCGAGCGTAGGTTTCACTTTAATTGAACTTTTAGTCGTTGTTTTAATCATCGGCATATTGGCGGCGGTCGCGCTCCCGCAATATCAAAAAGCGGTGGAAAAATCACGCGCGACACAGGCGTTAACTATCTTAAAATCACTGGTGCAAGCACAAGATGCGTACAAAATGGCAAATGGCAGTTATGCAAAATCTTTTGATGAACTGCCTGTAGAAATGTCTTGGACAAGAACGGAAACTTGGGGGAATGCTTCAATAATGGATGATACGCGTTCTAACGGGGAGTGGTCTTTGCAACTGTGGTTTGGCGGAAGTGATGCCGTAGAAGGGAATAGTGCTATTTATTTAGGCCGACTTAAAGGAAAATATCAAGGAGCCGGTTTTGTATATTTTTTCCAAAATGGCTATTCTTTTCCTAATCAGCAAATTCTTTGTGCGGAGCGGCGAGGGAATGGCCTTACATTTGGACAGGTGCAAGGAAGTTATTGCTCTCAAATTTGGAAGGGCGAACTGGTTGCACAAGATTCCGGTTTGCGAATGTATAAAATGCCTTAATCTATATATTCTTACACACGCGGCGCAGGTATTTTGCCGCGTGTTTTTTGGCATCGTTTTCGTCTTTGGCAAAGTCAATAAGAGCGGCAATTTTTTCGGGTAATAAATTGTGCGAGCGGAAAATTTTTCTGTCCGTTTGTCCGCAGATAAATAAGACGGGTTTTTTATGTTTGCGTGCTAATTTTAAGACGGCGTGCGGCGCTTTTCCGTAAAACGTGCTTTTGTCTAATTTTCCTTCGCACGTGATAATTAAGTCGGCGCGTTTGATTGGCTCGTCCAGTTTGGCTTTTTTGAAAAGTTCGTCTGCGCCCAAACATAATTTTGCATTAAAACAGCTGTACAGTCCGGCGGCTATGGCGCCCGCCGCGCCCGTGCTCTGTACGCGCGAAACGGACTGGCCTGTTTCGCGTTGCAACGCGCGCGCCCAAGCGGTTAAGGCACGCTCTAAAATTTCCACTTGTTGGGGCGTGGCTCCTTTTTGCGGGCCGAACACCCGCGCCGAGCCCAACGGACCCAGTAACGGGTTTTTCACGTCGGCAACTGCGATAAATTTTATTCCCTTAAATTGTTTTTTGAGGGCCGATAAATCTACGCGCGCCAATTGCAGTAACGCGCTGGCACCAAGCGGAATTTCGCGTCCTGTTTTATGGGTCAGCCGCGCGCCGCACGCGACGGCCATGCCCGCGCCGCCGTCGTTAGTCGCCACGCCGCCAAGTCCTATATAAATGGTTTTGGCCCCGCGTTTGACGGCGGCCAAAATCACTTGCCCTACGCCGTAAGAAGATGCACCCAGCGGGTCCAACTCTCTTTTTTTCGCACTTCCCAGTCCGCAAATTTTAGCCGTTTCCAAGACGGCGGTTTTGCCGTCCGATAACAGCAAAAACGGCGCACGTTTATTTTTCAAAAAAGCGTTTTTGGCCGTCACAAAACAAGTTTTGGCACGCGGGTCAAGCGTGCGAAAAAAATCTAAAAACCCGTCGCCTCCGTCGCACACGGGCCACATTTTTACTGTGTGGTGTTTCGACAAAGCGCGCATGATAATTTCGCCCGCTTGTTTAGCAGAAAGTGTCCCTTTAAGAGCGTTGGGCAACACTAAAATTTTCATTAAAATTTCCAGGAAAGTTGGACTTGAAACACCGTATTTGACGACGACGATTTTTTCAGTTCGTCCTTGCGCGGGGCAAACACTTGGCGCACTTCCACGCCCAGCATTAAATCGTCCACCCACGTTTCCGCGCCGATTCCCACCGAGCCGGACGGCCCGTTGGAAGAAAGCGAATTGCTAAACGCGGTAGCACCGGGCGTACCGTCGTTTTTCATCCCGTGATAATTGAGCGAAAGCGCTTCGTACTGCGCGGCGGCGGTCAAATAAAACGCCACGCGGCTGTTGGGGTTAAGATAATAGTTGGCGGCCGCACCGAGCGAAAGCATACTGCCGCTTGAGCGCATTTCGTACACGTCCGCGCCGTCCGTGAGTGTAAAATCGTTATTGGGGATACTGGTAAAAGAAAGCACCGGGCCGAGCCATAAATTGCTTTGTTTAAGCCGCCATAAAAACTTACTGGAAACCGCCACGCCCGTTCCGCCCATATCTAAGGGGCGGTTACTGACATCTAAGGTTGTAGAGCCGGCAGAAATTGTATCGGCCGCTTTTAAGTTTAGCGTACTGGCACCGATTTGCACGGTAAAGTATTTATTAAAATTTTTTTCTACGCGTTTGGCGGGCGCGGGTTTTTCTTTTTTCGGTGTGTTCTTTTTAGCGGTTAATTCTTCTTTGGCGGCGGCCGCGTAATCTTGTTGGGAGATGTTACCGGATTTTACATTTCTCAAAAACGCTTCTTCGTCCGACAACGCACGCGGGGCCGCTTGCTGAACTTGCGCTGCCGGCGTTACCACTTGCCCGCCGACTACGGTAGCATCTTTGGCGTTAAACACTTGTTCAATATCTGCATCAAACGTAAGTCCGTCCTCACTGACGGCCGCGGCGCCGCCGGCGGCGGCTGCTTGTGCGGCAACGCTAGCGGCTTGGGCTTGTTCGGTTTTAGCGATTTGTTTTTCCACAAATTCCTGTTGGGCGTTTTGCCCGCGGTTGTAATCGTACGCTTCAATGGAAACGATTTGCGGCATATCCACGTTAACAGTTAAGCCGTCGTCGGTTTGGAGTTTTAAGTTAAACTCGTCCATATCCAAAATCACGCCGATTAACTGCGTGCCGCCTTTCAAAATCAGGCGGTGTTTATCGGGCAAGATTTGTTCAATATCGCGTTGGTTAAGCGTGATGTTACCGTATGAAGTAGCCAAATTAAGCGTATATTCGGTTTGCGATAAAATAGAGCCGCTAATGAGCGTGCCGTCTTTCATTTTTAAGGTTTCGGCATTTGCGGCAACGACTAAAAAAAGCGGTAATAAAAAAACAAGTTTTTTCATACGGTTTTATAAGGGCAAAAAAGGGCGCGGTAAAACGCGCCCTGATAGATTATTTATTTTCTTCAACGGGTGCGTCTTCGTGGTGTGTTTCACAGCAGCACGGCGCAACCGCGTGTTTGATTTTGCCCAAGGTCTTTAAGATCTTAGACATGGTTAAGAACATCACCGCGGCGGCGAGGTCGCTCAACGTATAGTTAAACAACAAGCCGATGGTTTCTTTCCAAGTCATGCCGGGCAACATCAAAATAGCAATCGTTTGATAAATCGCAAACACAAACGCTACATAGAACAGCACCAAGAAAAGTACCGATAGCCCTTTCAAGCACAACCAGTTATGCGGCCACCATTTAGCACATTTACAGCATTTAGACATATCCTTTCTCCTTAGTTAATATAACGCAGGGAAAATCTCCCCTTACTAACATTGTATCAAAAGAAACGGAATTTGTTTATTTTTTTACGGATTAGTGATGACGCATAGCGAGCAGTTCTTGTGCGTGTGCGCGGGCGGCAGAGTTTTTAGCCGTGTTGCCACCGAGCATACGGGCGATTTCGTCTGTTAGTGTGTCGCCGGACAACGGCGTAATAGTAACGCGGGTAGTATTTTTATGGGCGGTTTTTTCTACGCGAAAATTAACATCGGCTTGCGCCGCTACTTGCGCCAAGTGCGTTACGCAGAGAACTTGTTTGCCTTGTGCGGCCGTGTGCATTTTTTGGCCGACAAGGTGCCCCGTTTCGCCGCCGATACCGGCGTCAATTTCGTCAAATACCATAACGGGAACGGTGGGCGCAAGAACGGTTTTTAGCCCCAGCATCACGCGGGAAATTTCCCCGCCCGAAGCGATATTTTTTAAGGGCCTGAGCGATTGCCCCGGGTTGGGAGAAAATAAAAACTCCACTTTATCTGCGCCCGTCGGACCGATGGCTTCTTCGTCCATTTCCACCGCCACGGAAAATTTAACCTGATTAAACCCGAGCGGCTTGATTTCGCCCGTAATCTGCCGCGCTAATTTTTCGGCGGCCGCGTAGCGTTTGTCGTGCAGATTGCGCGCGAGTTTTAACAAAGCCGTATGTGCGGCGGCAAGTTCGTTTTCCAAATCTTGCGCGTGTTCTTCGGCGTGCTGTAAATTTTTGATTTTCGCGCGCAAGTCCTCGGCGGTTGTTAAAACGTCTTGCAACGTCGGGCCGTATTTGGCTTTTAAGCGTTTTAATTTTTCGTGGCGCGTGAGCATTTTGTCTAACGCGTCCGGGTCCACTTCCATATCTTCTTTATACGCGCCGAGCGTTTGTCCGGCATCTTCCAACGTAACAAGTGCGGCGCTTACATCTTGCGCCAGTTGCGCTAAATTTTCATCTAAATCGGCCATTTGGTTAATAAGTTTCGCGGCACGGGTAGCGCGCGATGTGGCTGATTGTTCCGCGTTGTATAATTCGTCATACGCTTCCTCTGCCATTTCCAAGAGTTTGCCCGCGTGTTTGAGTTTGGGAAGTGTTTGCTCTAATTGTTCGTCCTCTGCGGCCGTGGGGCGGACGTCCTCAATCTCTTTTAATTGGTAAGCGTACAAATCTAACAGCCGCTCTTTTTCTTGCGCACTTAATTTAAGGGCCTCTAATTTGGCACGGATTTCTTGCTCGGTTTGATACGCCGCTTGTACTTGTTTTACCAGCATATCGTGTTTGGCAAAATGGTCTAAGAGTTGCAAATGAACGGCGCTGTGCAACAAACTTTGGTGGTCGTGTTGCCCGTGGAAATCTACTAAATGCTGCCCGATTTGCGCCAGTGCCGAAACGGTTACGGGCCGCCCGTCCAAATGGGCTTTTCCTTTACCTTTGTTATCCAGTTCGCGCCGCAACGTAAAGCGGTCGGCAGTTAATTGATACTGGGCGCGGACAACATCGGGCAAATCCGCACTTTCAAATTCGGCCTTGACGCACATTTTGTCCGCGCCGTCTTTAATAACAGAGGCGTCCCCGCGCGCACCGAGTACAAACCCCAGGGCCTCAATGACAATGGATTTGCCGGCACCCGTTTCGCCGGAAAAGACGGTAAGGCCGGGGGCAAAATCAAGCGTTAAATCGTCAATAATCGCAAAGTTTTTAATGTCTAAGCGGGTTAGCATATTAGCGGCACCCCCAGTTGAGTTTGCGGTTTAACATAGTAAAAAAATCGCGTTGCGGACGAGTAAAAAAACGGGCACGCAACGGACTTTGCGTAATTTGCACCCGCGCGCCGGGCGGCAAATTTACCGTTTCTTGTCCGTCTATGGTTAAATCGGCACCGTCCAACGGTGTTTTCAAAAGAGGGGACAGTTCCAACGTGCCGGTTGGCGGCAGTAAGAGCGGACGTTGCGTCAGTGTGTGCGGGCAAATCGGCGTGATGAGCAACCCTTCCACGCCGGGGGCAACAATCGGTCCTCCCGCCGCCAGCGCATACGCCGTAGAACCGGTGGGAGTGGAAATTAAAACGCCATCGCCAAAATACGGTGGCAATTCACGGTTATTAAAGGTGGCATTTATCGTGAGCGCGCGCGGCTTTTCGGCCCGTAAGACACAATCGTTTAACGCTAAAAGTTGTTGGGTTTTGCCGCCCGGGAATTGTACGCAAACAGATAAGAGCGTACGTTCTTGGCATGTTAATTTTCCGGCGAATAAATCGGTTAATGTATCCTCAAATTCGGTTTTTTCACACGCCGCCAAAAAGCCGAGCGTGCCGCAGTTAATACCCAGTAGCGGCAGGTGTAAGGGCGCAGTTTCGCGCGCACAGCGAAGCATCGCGCCATCGCCACCCATACAAATCAGTAAATCGGTCGCGGACAAATCTTCAAACGAAGTGACCACGCGCGCCGTTTTTCCATGCGCGGTCAGCCACGCGGCTACGTTATCGGCCAGCGGTTTATTTTGCGGTTTTTGTTCGTTATAAAAGATAAGTACACGCTCAACTTGCATAGTTGTATTGTAACAATTTTGTCAAAAACGGGTCATACCGCCAAGACAGTATCAGTTTGGCTCAGGCAAAACAACTTGGTCACACCGGTTCTTAAACGGACAGTTGGGACAACTGGCGTGGTTGGCCGGAAATTCTTGTGCCACGATTTTTTTACCTGTTTCAATAAAAATGTCTATAATTTTTTGCTCATCAAAGGCCTCAAACGGGGCACTTTGCACTTGGTCAAAGGCCACAAAATAAAACGAGGCCTTGCCTTGTTGCATGTGCCAGGCGCGGCGCGCCCCCACCGCATAAATGCCCAGTTGTAACGAGTCTGTTACCGGCGCCTGCGTATCTACATCCGCTCCGGTTTTGTAATCTATAACTTCCCACGAGCCGTCCGGGTACTTATCAATGCGGTCAATTTTTCCGCGAAAGGTCCACTCTCCTTCTTGAAAAATGAACTCACGCTCGGTACTGTCCACCGTGGTTTTGCGTTCATATTCGCGTTGGGCGTATATTTCCAACATCCGTTTTCCTTTCAAATACCACTCCATTTGTTCGCCCGCGTTGCCGTACCCGGCCCCCATCCAACAATCGTCATAATAGGAAAGTAATTCGGACGGGTCGTTACTTTGGGCGTGATATGCCTCCAGCGTGCGGTGGATAGACACCCCCAACGAGGACGCCGGCACTAACCCTTCTTTTTTACCGTCTATATATTTATGCCAGTAAGCGAGCGGACACTCGCGGTAGGTTTTGATTTTGGAAAAATTTAACTCGTGCGGGTCACTTTGCATTAGGCCCCTCCCCGGCGCAACGCGCCGCACGCAAGAAGTGCACCAGCGTATCACCATACTTTTCTACGCGGTAAATTTCCAATCCGGCGGGTACTGCAAATTTCTCTGTTTTGTGGGTTTGCAAAATGATAATACCTCTCGGGGCCAATAACCGCGCAGCAGCCACATTAGCCAATGCCGGCTCGGACAGGGATAACATTTTGTTATTGATATCGCGGTAGGGCGGACCCATAAAAATGATATCATACCCCTCGTTATCGCTGTAAGCCAGCAGATAATCTAACGGTTTTAATACGTCACCGCGCAAGACTTTTGCCCGTTCGGTAAAACCTAAATGTTCCAAATTACGGTGGATATTTTTGATACACGCCGGCTCGCGGTCCACCATAACTACCCGCAACGCTCCGCGCGAAAGCGCCTCTAACGATACGTTCCCCGTTCCGGCAAATAAGTCTAACATCATCGCTCCGGGCAAACGCGGGCGGATGATATCAAACACGGATTGTTTGATTCTGTCCGAAATCGGTTTTACGGGTAAATTTTTAGATACCGAAAAAATTCGGCGTCCGCGCGCAGTACCGGCAATAATACGCATATTTTTCGTCCTTTATAACCGGGCAATTCCCTCTTTAAGCGCAAAGCGCACCAATTCGGTTTGGCGGTGGATGCCCAATTTTTTCATAATGTTGTTACGGTGTACGTGAATGGTATTGAGCGACAAATTAAACGCCTTAGCAATTTGTTTACTGCTATACCCCTCGGCAATCAACTGTAACACTTCTTTTTCTTTGGGAGTCAGCCCGGTTTTATCACGGTTACGGGCGGTAGTTTTTCCCAAGAAACCCTGCACGATGTATTTGGAAACTTTACTGCACAGATAGAACCGTCCGGCACAAATTTCCTCTATGGCGCTGATAATTTCATCGGCCGCCGACACTTTAACAATATATCCTTTGGCCCCGGCTTTGAGTGACTTTTCAACCGACATCCGGTCATCATACATACTGAGCATAATAATTTTAATATCCGGGTTAAATGTGACCATCTGTTCCACGGCATCAATTCCGTTGATAACCGGCATAGAAATATCCACAATGTAAATTTCATCGGGATGTGTTTTAGCGTACTCCACCAACTCCTTCCCGTCAGATAATTCTGCCGTAATTTGCATCTGCTGCCCTAAACGCTCTAAAACCGTCCGCACCCCGGTACGGACAATGGCATGGTCATCAGCCAATACGATTTTTTTCATGTTAATTTCCCCCATAAACAATACAAGGACACACCACGCTGATCTGCGTACCTTTACCGGGCGCGCTTTTAACCGCAATGGTACCCCCTAATAATTCTACGCTGTCCTTCATCGCCAATAACCCAATATGTTCAATAGAGAGCTGTTGCTCCGGACGGAAGCCCACCCCGTCATCACAAACATCTAAGCGAATGTTCTCCCCCTCCCGTTTCAGACACACGTGAATATGTTTGGCCCGGGAATGTTTGACGCTGTTGGTCAGCGCTTCTTGTGTAATACGGTACAACAAAATTTTGACCTGGTCGGACAAACCGACCCGTCCATCTACTTCATCATAATCAAAAGTATACGGAATGCGGCTTAATGCACTGATGTTTTCCAATAAATCATGCACCGCACCGCCCAGGCCGCCTTTATTTTCCAAAGACGGAGGACGCAACGATACAATCACATTTTTAAGCCGTTCAATACCTTCTTTAAGTTGTTTATCTAATTGTTCCAAATCGCGCAGGGCTTGCTGGGCGTTTCCGGTTTTTACGCTCGCACGCACTAAACTGAGCAAAGCCGTAAGCATTACAGCGCTGGAGCCGACTTCGTCATGAAGTGCCTTAGAAATTTCCCTTTTTTCCGTTTCGCGGCTAGCCAAAAGCAACTGGGCAAAGGTACGCGGAGCCCCCGCTTCGCGCAACCCGGAGGCTGTCCCTTCGCACGCAATACAGTGCGTAATGTTGCGCGAAAACGATAAAACCCCTCCGATTTGTCCCTCCGATTGTTGTAGCACGACACAAGTAGTTTGATAAACCGTCCGTTTTTTACCGCGGCAATCGGCCCATTCATAATGGTAAATGCCTTGTTTTAAGGCCGTTTTCCACGCGGCCAAGTGCACCGGACTTTTCTGAAAAAAATTGGCCGGTTTGCGGACCGGGCCGCCCAACTGCCGGCTACGTCCGCTTACCGCATCCGTAAGCAGTACAAAATCATATCCGTAAAAATCGTCGTCACAGCCGCAAAATGCCGGACGTTTTACCGACGGACGTTTCTTGGTTTTTTTGGTTGTTGTTTTATGTAACATAATACTCATTCTTTAATGCAGAAATCTGTTATACAATACTTTTTTATTTTACAAAGTTTAGACGTATTTTTCACATCCGCCCGCAAACGCTAAACGCCGCATAAGGGTTTTTGATATAATGAGTATATATGGCCCGAAAAAGTTTTTCTTTTTCCAAACTCTTCATTTTTGCCGCGCTGGCCGGACTTTTTGTATGTATCCTGGCGGGGGCGGTGTTTATGCGGTATATTTTCTCGGGTTTGCCGCCGGTATATGAAATGGAAGAATATACCCCTTCCTTAACTACCAAAGTGTACGACCGCAACAACCAGTTAATTCACGAATTTTCCATTGAAAAGCGCAGTATGGTCCCGTTAGAGGACATCCCGGTAGATTTGCAAAACGCCGTGGTCGCCATGGAGGACCGCGATTTTTTCAAACACGCGGGCTTTTCCATTCGGGGGATTGTACGTGCGCTACTCAATGACCTTATTACCGGACGCGCCAAACAAGGGGCCTCTACGCTAACCCAACAACTTTCGCGCGGGGTGTTTTTAACACAAGAGAAAAAACTTATCCGCAAAATCCGCGAAATTATCTTGGCTATTCAAATTGAACACAAATTCAGCAAACGCGAAATTTTACAACTCTACCTTAACGAAATTTATTTAGGAAGCGGCGCCTACGGGGTCAAGGCCGCCGCCAAAAAATACTTTGACAAAGATTTATCCGAACTGACCACCGGCGAGGCCGCCTTACTGGTGGGCCTTATTCCCGCGCCGGGGCGGTATAATCCGTTTGCCAACCCGGAAGTAGCCCGCCAACGCCGCAACCTCGTGTTGGATGTGATGTTTGAGCAAAATTACATCTCGCTCAACGAACTCAAAAAAGCCAAGGATGAACCTCTGCCCGAAAAACCGCCGCAAGCCGAAAAGAAACCGGGGCAATATTTTATTGAATATATCCGCCGCATTTTAGAGCCCAAATACGGTATGGACGTATTATGGAAAGCCGGCTTAAGTATTTACACGACGATTGACATTGAACAACAGGCCCTGGCGGAAGAAATTATGAACCGCAAGTTGCAAGAGTATGACGAGCAAGTGGCTAAAGGGCTCGGTATAGAAATTGACCCCAACGACTCGGAAGCCGATGCGCCAAACCCCAATCAAGACGAAGAAGAAACCCCGGCAGAAGAACGCACCGATTATCCCCGCTTGCAAGGCGCATTTATGGTGCGCGACGTAAAATCCGGCGCGGTGCGGGTACTGGTGGGCGGACGCGAATTTGACGAAAGTAAATTCAACCGCGCTACGCAAGCCAAACGCCAACCGGGCTCGTCGTTCAAACCCTATGTATGGATGGCGGCGTTGCAAAAAGGATATACCCCGGCTACGCTAGTCAAAGATTTACCCACGATGTTTTATTACGACGGACGCAACTGGCGCACATTTAACGAAAATGCCGATTTATATTCGCTGGATTTAGCCAAACAACCTTTTATCGCCAGCAAAGATTTTAACGTCTGGGTCCCGCAAAATTACGGGGGCAAAGCCGAAGGGTGGGTAACACTTCGCAAGGGGTTGGAAAAATCTAAAAACTTAGTAGCGGTCAATTTGATTGATGCTGTTTCGCCCAAGGCCGTTATCGCCGTAGCGCGCAAGGCCGGGCTGACAGCCAAACTGCCCAATGTCCCCGCACTTGCGTTGGGGGTCAGCGTGGTGGAAATGGACGAACATTTAGCCGCCCTTACCACTTTTGCTAACGGCGGTATCCACACCGACAACTATTATATAGAGCGTGTGGAAGATGCCACCGGACGTATTTTGGAACAGCATATTCCCGTGGAAACCGCCGCGTTTTCTCCGCAACATTCCTATTTACTTATCAATATGATGAAAGGTGTGACCCAACGCGGAAGCGGTGCGTATGTAGCGCGGCTCGGGCGCAACATTGCCGGTAAAACAGGTACTACCCAAAGCCACCGCGACATGTGGTTTGTCGGCATGACACCGCGCACCGCCGCCGCCGCGTGGATGGGGTATGACGACGACACTTCCCACGAAAACGGCGCGCGCTTTACCGGAAGCACCACGGCCCGGTGGTGGACGGAAATTATGGAGCAAATTCTCAAAGACGAACCCAACGACGATTTTGCCGTACCGGAAGGAATTTCGTTCTCATACATCAACCCCATTACCGGCAAACTCGCCACCCCCACCGACCGCAACAAATTTTTAGAAGCGTTTATCACCGGTACCGAGCCGGAAAGTTTTTAACCTAAACCAATTACCCGCGTATGAAGGATACCCAACCGCCGTTTTCTTCTTTTATTTACGGGCTGCCCAACGGGGCGGCTAAAGCGTATTTTATCTGCCGGGAAATTTTACCGACTTCGCCGCAAACGCTACTTGTCAGCGAAAACAATTTGGATGATATAATAAGTGCCGCGCGCGAATTTGCCCCCACAAATACGCAAATTCTTGCCTTTCCGGCTACACAGAGCGGACGGCTCGCCGCCTTGTATCAACTGATGAGCGCCAAACAAAACCATACCTTTATTTTGGCTGATTACGCCGCCCTTACGGCTCCGTTACCCACGCGCAAGGAATTTGAAAAAAACACTTTCACGCTCGTGCGCGGGCAAAGTATCCGCCGCCAAGAGTTAGTAGATACGTTAGAACAAATCGGCTACGCGCGCGAAGATTACACCGAATCACCCGGCCAATATGCCGTGCGCGGAAGTGTGGTAGATATTTTCTGCCCGCAAGAGCCGCTACCTTTACGCCTTTATTTCTCCGGCAACCGCTTAGAAATGATTAGCGCGTTTGACCTGGATACGCAAAATACAAAAAACCAAACAGATAGCGTCGTTATTTTACCCCTGTTGTTTGATAAAACCCCCGCTACGCTTGCCGACTATCTGCCTAAGGCCGCGTGGCTCTTTGACGAGCCGGATAGTTCCTTTGATTTTGCCGCACATCCCAATGCGCGGTTTATTACCCAACTTCCGCGAGAGGGCGCACTCAATGCCGGGCTCAAAGCCCCGATAGCGTTTCAAGCCAATATGGACTTAGCGCAACGGGAAATCGCCCAACTACACGAACAAGGATACCGTGTACAAATTTGCTGTCTTAGCCGCGGCGAGTTAGACCGTATCAGTGAATTATTGGCCAATAAACCGCACGCCGCCAACGCGTCGCTTGTAATTTCGTCTTTAACACAAGGGTTTTACAGTCCGCAAGAAAAAGTGGCTTTTATTACGTCCAACGATTTACTCAACCGCCGCTACAATGCCGCGCGCGTATTAAACCGTTTTGATGTGGAAGGTGCCAAACGGGTCCGTTTCAAAGAATTACAAACAGGCGATTATGTCGTCCACCAAGAACACGGCATCGGGCGGTATTTGGGGCTGGAAATTATGGATAAAGACGAAAACCCTACCGATTGCTTGATTATAGAGTACCGCCGCGCCAGCCGTTTGTATGTGCCGATGTATGATTTCAAAAAAGTACAAAAATATATTGGCGTAGGCGGCAAACGGCCCACGCTTTCGGTACTGGGCGGCATTAAATGGCAAGAAGTTAAAAAACATGTCAAAGAAGAAGCCCAAAAAACGGCCCAAGAAATTTTGAAATTAGAGGCGTTGCGCCAAGCCACGCCCGCCCCCGACTTACCCGGCGACCCGCGCCTGGAGCAAGAATTTGCCGATTCCTTCCCCTATGTATTAACACCGGGGCAAGAACAGGCTATTTCGCAAACACTGCATGATTTATCCCTGTCCAAACCCATGGATAGAATTTTAGTGGGCGATGTGGGGTTTGGTAAAACCGAAGTAGCGATGCGCGCCGCGCTCAAAACGGTTTTATCGGGCAAACAAGTCATGATGTTAGCCCCTACCACTATTTTAACTGCCCAACATTACAAAACATTTACCAAACGCATGGCGGGTTTTCCGGTCAACGTGCGCATGCTGTGCCGTTTTCAAACCGCCAAAGAACAAAAAGAAATTGTGCAGGAAATCAATAACGGTTTGTGCGATATTATTATCGGTACGCACCGGTTACTAAGCAAAGACATTACGTTCAAACATCTCGGGCTTGTGATTATTGACGAAGAACACCGCTTCGGCGTTAAACAAAAAGAAAAAATACGCGCCAAATGCGCCGGGGTCCATTCGCTGATGTTAAGCGCTACGCCCATTCCGCGCACGCTTAACCAATCGCTTTCGTCCTTGCGCGACATTTCGCTCATAGACACGCCCCCCCGCGGGCGCACCCCGATACAAACCGTTGTTACTCCGTGGAACGATGAATTGGCCGCGTCTGCTATTTCGCGAGAAATCGCCCGCGGCGGACAAGTATATTATGTATATAACAGCGTGCAGAGTATGCAGTCGCGCGAATTACTACTCAAAAAATTAGTGCCGCACGCGCGCATTTGCGTGGCCCACGGGCAAATGGACGAAAAAGAATTAGAACAAACTTTGTGGGATTTTAATAACGGTAAATACGATATTTTACTTGCCTCTACCATTATTGAATCGGGCTTAGACATTACCAACGCCAACACGCTGATTGTGGAAAACGCGCACCGCTTTGGACTAGCCCAACTGTACCAACTGCGCGGACGAATCGGACGCGGCGATACAAAGGCTTATTGTTATTTATTTCACCCCGATTGGCTGTTCAAACAAACGCCGCAAGAAGAAAATAACTTTGCCGATTTAGCCGCAGTACGCTTATCCGTGCGCGAGGAAAAAGACCCCACCGAAACCGCCAAACAACGCTTGGCCGCGCTGATGGAATTTAGCGAACTGGGCAGCGGTTTTCGCTTGGCCTTGCGCGATATGGAAATACGCGGCGCGGGCGAATTATTAGGCGTCAAACAACACGGCCCCGTCAGCGAAGTGGGCTTAAGTTTATACTGCGATTTGGTAGCCGCGGAAGTGAAAAAATTACGCGGCAACCAAACCGAAACCGTTCGTCCAGCCAAGGTCAATTTGCCGTTGGCGGCCTATATCCCCCCCGATTATTTACCCGACGACGCCGAGCGGTTAAAATACTACAAGGCACTTATGAGTGCCGACGAAGTACAAACCCGCCAACTACTTGAAAAATTAGCCGATTTGTGCGGCCCCGTTCCGCCGGAAATACATAACCTAACGGCTTTGTTTTCACTCAGCCAAACCGCCGGGAAATTAAACATCTATCACGTAGATTATATAGACGGAAAATTGGAACTACTCTTTGCACGCCGCTTTCACATGCCGGAAAATTTCCCCGCACAACTGCTCCAACGTTTCGGAGCACCACACATAGCATTTACCCGCTCCCACAACGGAGACGGGCTTCGCTTAGCGGTGCCGTCCGGCAAAACGCCGCTTGATTTTACGCGCGAAACGTTGCTCTTTTTAAGCACGCTACTGCCGATGCAAAAATGATATAGTATTACTATGAAATGTTTATTTGTTTTTTTACTGACCGCCGGTTTATTTTTGAGCGCTTGTTCGCCCAAAGAAGAACACCCCGTCGTGGCGGCCAAACCCCCGGTTAAACAAGAAATCCCCACCATTACCGAAACCGATGTGCAGGAACGCTTGGCGCAATTATCCAAAGAAGATGCCGAATTTGCAAGCACCCCTATCGGACGGCAAAACCTCGTCCAAATTATCTTGCGCGAAAAACTCATTGAGGCCGATGCTCTTGCACAAGGCATAGACCGCTCGTCCGACTATCAAAAGTTATCTACCGATAAGCGTATGCAACTTAACGAAATTTACCACGCTTACACACGCCAACTGTTGGAAGATTTATGGTACGAAAAACAACGCAACAACGGCGTGCTCAACGTAACGGACGAAGAAATTGACGCTTATTATAAAAAATATCCTTACGAAATGACCGTCCAACAAATTATCGTAGATAATGCCCAAACCGCCGACGAAGTATTACGCACGCTGAAGTGGTCGCCGTCGCATTGGAACGACATGTCACGCAAATACAATATCGCCCCGCAAACGTTGCGCAATCAATTTACCTTTATGCCCGGCGAGTTTTTGCCCGAAATTGAAGTTATTGCCGCCAATTCGGTTGTCGGCAGTGTGCAGGGGTTTATCAAAACCGCGTTTGGATTTCATATAATAAAGAAGACAAAGGAAAGACGGCTCTCTAAAGAAGATGCCGCACCGCGTATCCGTGCGGTGTTGGAAAATCAGAAATTAGACAAGGCCGTAGAAACATTACAAAAAAAATACGAGGTAATTATTTATGCACAAAACGAGTAAATACATTTGGGCCGTTATGGCCGGGCTGTTAGTGGGGATGAATGTGAACGCCAAAGTGTTGGAAGGGTCCGTAGCCACGGTAAACGGGCGTCCGGTGTTGGCCTCCGAATATAATGCCTATTTGCAAGGGGTATTAGACCAATATCAGGCCGCCATGCCCCAAGCGCTCACGCAGCCGCACGCTACCGATATTTTAGGCAAGGAAGTGTTACAAGAACTTATCAATAAAGAACTACTCTTCCAAGCCGCCGAAGAAGCCAAAGTACAAGTAAAAGATTCCGAAATTGATGCCGGCATCAACGAAATCAAATCCCGCTTTATCATTGACGAAAAAACCGGCAAGGAAGACCGCGCCGGGGCGGATAAACGCTTCAACGAAGCGTTAAAAAAGCAAAATATGACGTTAAAACGCTACAAAGAAAAAATCAAAAAAGAAGTAGCGGTACGCAAACTGATGACGGACCAAATTTCCAAAAGCGTCAAACCGGTACAAGAGGCCGACGTCAAAGCCCTGTATGACAACGTGCAAGCCGTCTTAAAAAATGACACTAAAAAAATCAAGGCGCTTGAAAAACAAGACCCGGCCAAATTAGAAGAAGCGCAAGCCATCGCCGCAAAACTTAAACAACTTACCGCCGAGCAAGTGCGTATCGGACACATTTATTTAGCCGTTACAAAGGATATGAAACCCGCCGATGTAAAGAAAAAAGAGGAACTGGCCAAACAAATCAAAAAGGAAATTGATAACGGGTTGGATTTCTCCGCCGCCGCCCAAAAATATACCGAAGATAAAGCGGCGCTTACCAGCGGAACCGATATGATTTTGATTAAAGGCGTGGCCCCGAAAGAAATAGACGAAAAGGCCTTCACGCTCGCCGTGGGCAAAGTTAGCGCGCCGATTAAAACCGATATCGGTTTTCACATTATTAAAGTGAAAGAAAAACGCGCCGAACGCACGGTAGAATTTAACGATATCGCCCAACAACTGGCCCAATATATCGCCCAACAGCGTGTGCAACAAGCCATTGGCGATTATGTCCAAAGTTTGCGCAACAAAGCCGATATCAAAATTACCAAAACCTTTGATATGGACAAAGAAGCCCCGAAAACCCAAGACAAAAAAGAAGAAGTAAAAAAATAATTTGATACGCCGCCCCTGTCCTATTATCACGCAGGGGCGGTTTTATGTATATGAAAAAACCGCTTGTTTTTATTACCGCCGGAGACCCCTTAAGTATCGGGCCGGAAATTACGGTCCGCGCGTTAGAAAATCCCCGTGTACACCGCGCTTGCCGTGCCGTAGTTATCGGCGAGCCAAACTCGCTACTGCGCGCCGGGTGGAGCGATAAATTAGGCGGTTTGTTGGCCGTAGAAAATGCGGAAAAACTACCCGCTAAACACGCGCCGAGCCGCGTGGGTGGAGAAATTTCTTTTCAAGCGGTAAAATTAGGCATTAAACTTGCCTTGCAACATCACGCGCCGCTTGTGACCGCACCGATTTCCAAACAAAGTTGGACGTTAGCCGGTGTGCCGTTTACGGGACACACCGAACTGTTGCGCGAACTAACAAATGCTGACGGACTGATGATGTTTGTAAGCGGGAATTTACGATGCGCGCTTGTAACAGAACATTTTGCGCTTGCCCACTTGCCGCTTACCAAAGCGCGCGTGGAAAATGCGGCGTTACTTTTTGCACGCGCGCTCAAAAATTTAGGTATTAAAAACCCGAAAATCGGACTTTGTGCCGTTAATCCGCACGCAAGCGACAACGGAAAATTCGGCACCGAAGAAAATGAAATCTTACTCCCCGCGATAAAAAATTTACGGCGAAAAGGCCTAAAAATAGAAGGGCCTATTGCGTCAGACGCGGCGTGGCTTGCCCATATCAAGGAGCAATACGACGGCCTACTTTGCACGTACCACGACCAAGCATTACTCGGTCTAAAACTAGCCGCCAAAAAACCGATTGTCCATTTAACGGCAGGCCTTCCGTTTTTGCGCACATCGCCTGCACACGGCACGGCTTTTGATATTGCGGGCAAAAAAATAGCCGACCCCAAAAGCATGGAAGCGGCCATTTTGTTTGCGGCGAAAAAAGTTAGTTAATTTTATACACCGTACTTCCGGTTCCGATACGCTCATTGACCGCAGAGAAAGCTTCCCCGGTTACCACCGTTCCGCCCATACTTTTACATACTTTATTAGCGATATCCCCGTTAGCCACACAGCGTATTTCTCCCGGATGGCCGGAATTATCCAGCCACATTAAATAAGCCAGTTTAATATTACTGTCCATACCGGCCACAGTTAACTTTCCGCCATCCATGCGATCAAAATAAATCCCGTTCGGGCAAATAATCCAACTGGTGCCGTCGTGTCCGCTACAATCGGTAGCCACTTCCACGGCAAAGCCGACATCGGTGGCACCATCGTAGTCCGGCGGATACCCGCCGTTAGCCAAGTAATACATTTCCATTCCGTCCTTCATCGCCTTTACTGTTGGTATCAGTTTGGTAAACTTACTTTTGGCAACCGCTACTTGATACTGCGGCAACGCCACCGCCGCCAATATGCCGATGATGAGCACAACCACTAATAATTCAATGAGCGTAAAACCGGAGCGAAGCGGAGCCCCGGTCCTTGCCGGACGGGCGAAAACGGGGCCTACTCCTTGAAAACTAAGTGTTTCCCCGCACTTGATGCGGGGTCTCCCGCTCTTGTCGTTGT
>Ga0310694_10002157_pt1 | contig 20716 bp, 31 predicted proteins | sample 174DNAGHGhighgp2_FD_203884 | JGI IMG/M metagenome (GOLD analysis project Ga0310694, IMG submission 203884) | Sheep rumen microbial communities from Palmerston North, Manawatu-Wanganui, New Zealand - 1742 DNA GHGhigh gp2 (v2) (version 2) | ecosystem: Host-associated > Mammals > Digestive system... | reverse complement strand
GATGATTTGCGGGCGCCAACGCATGATGATTTGATGGCCGCTGCCAACCGCCACCGCTGTCAGCGCTGCGGTAAACCGGGCGCTATTTGGATGGCTTGGTATGGCGCCTCCCTTTGTCCCGATTGCCGCCGCACCTACCGAGGCACGCGCCGGGAACTGGCGGAGGAGCTGGAACCGGGAGTGTGGCGCCAATTCGATCAGGTCCGCCCCAATAGGGCATCCGAATTCGGTTACTTGGTTGTCCTTCCGGAAACGTGCCAGCCGGTGCTCGCGCAGTTCGACGAGGAATCCAAACGCTTTATGGTGTTCTGTCCTCAAATAGGGAAGTCTATTCAGGTTCCCGTTACCAAGTGGTTTGCCATACCGGACCCAAATAAATAGGGCCCGGTTTATTTACGCAAAAACGGCGCTTTAAGGCGCCGTTTTGTTTATCCGTGTAATTGCCTAGGCAGGCGTAAATCGCGCCTTAAACGCCGCGTCTACGCGCCCATTCGGCAATAAGCAAGGCATCCGCGTCGCCGTGCTCATTGATAATTTCCGCGTGCATCGGGAACATGCGCAGCCCAACGTCCTTGCTGGCCTTTTTGAGCTTTGGGGCGCCTTTGACACCTGCCGGGAGGAGAACCTTCTGCCACGCGCCGGAATCCACATATTCGTAGCCGAAATGCAGGGATTCGAGGACAATCAGGGTTGCCTCCAGGGAGCGTGCCGCCGCGATAGATGCCTGAAACCGGAAGTTGTTAATCATCGGGCGTTCGATGATTACGCGGGTCGACAGCGGATTGTATGGCTCAAGCAGCTTTTTCAAGGCGGGGACATCAATCCGATTGATGTGGCGCACCTTTGATTTTTGGTAGTTGAGCATATAGGTAGTTGGCGTTTCCACGAAAACGGAAGTGTCCCCATCGAGGATGGCGATAGTTCCCGTGGATCCATTATCTATTCCTATGTAGGTCATTTTGTTTGTTCCTTATCTAAAGATCCAATCGATTTGTCCGGGCAGCGCCTTCGCTATTTCAGTCAGCGTGCGAGCCATCCCGACCTTCTTGAGGCATTTGCCGTAGTCATCCAAGAAACCGGGAATTTTTGCATTCGCACGAATGATGTTCTCGGAAGGGACATCCGGCATATTGTAGTATTCGATTTGATGAAGGCGGGCTGCTTCTCTCGCTGCCGCCGTCATTGAAATTTCGCGGACAACATCTTCAGTCAATTCTTCCGGAGTCATTTGCTTCGGGGTCTTTGCCGGAGGCGCCGGCTTGTCAGCCATCTTGATCCCTTTGAAGGCATCCGGCGAGGCAAACGGAAGAGTAGGTGCCCCGGTTAAAGGCTGGCCTTCCACATCCTCGATAGATTTCTCCGCGTCCTCTTTGGTAAAGGCGTGCTCCGTCAGTTCAACCGGCGGGACTTCAGTGGAGGTGTCTATCACTGGCGGGAGGTTGTCCTCTTCTTCGGCAGCTTTCTTTTCTTCCTCGGTTAGAAGTTCCGGGGTGTCCGCTATACCTTGATTGATGTTGTCCGGCTCGTTTCCATCCTCGTCCATCCAGACATCGGAGGCAGGCGGGACTTCCACCTGAACGTTGACTTCGTGGACTTCATTTTTAAGCTGGACATCAATGTGAATTTGGTGTTCGACGGCTGCTGCGGTGGCATCCACAATGTCGTTGTGATCGTTGGTGTCCTCCGAAGGCAGGTCCTCAACGTGAATACCGCCGCCAAGATGGAAGCCGCTATCATCGGCAAGGGCGGAAAGGAATTCTTCCGCTTCGTAGTTGGAAAGGGGAGCAACGTCGCCATCATATTCGAAGTAGACAAGTTCGTTTCCCTGCTCAATGTATTTGAATTTTCCGATTTGGCGAATCTTGCCTTCGGGTCCGCCCGTATATTTTCTGTCGCACGGCTGGTTGTAATCAACCGCCCCGCAAATATAGCGTAAACGCTTTGATTGTTGCTTTGTGATAATCATAGCATAAATATACGAGGTCAACGATGGCAAAGGACAAAAAGGAATATAACCGCAATTATTACGCTTCGCATACTGGAATATGGAAGCGGAATTATGCGGAGAACGCCGATGCCCGGCGCGAGCGTGCCCGCACCTACGCGAACCAGCGGTGGGAGTCCGACCCCGAATATAGGGCTGTCCACTCGAAAAACACGATCGAAAGAACGAGGCTGAACCGCCAGGTCCGGTCCTTGGCGAATGTTTCCGAAAAAATCTGCCGTGTTTTTCAAAAAATTTCCGAAAAATTTGCATAATACTAGTGTCTTTTTCAAACAACGATACTATATTTAAGGCATAAGGGCGCAGGTAGCGCCTAAACCCAAGGAAAGAATAAATATGGTAACGGACTTGCATCCCACTTCCGATCTTTATCGGGAAGATTATGAGAAATACAATGCAGCCTTGAAGGCGGTCACCCCGGAAGTTTGGGCACGCTGGCAAGCGAACAAAGAAGCCTATTACAAGAAGTGCCAAAAGGTTATTGACTACGCCGTTTATTATTACGGCTCGCGCTCTCCGATGGGCGCCGATGAAATTCGCGCACGCGCCAATTTGATTTTCTGCATTGCCTGCCTCCGCTGGGATCCCGAAGGCGATGCCGCACTCCCCACTTACGTTGCCAAGCAGTTGATGCGTTTGAGCGGAACCGACATCCGCGTTGAATCCAAGCACAAAAATAATTTCTCCCAAGGCGCCTCCGCTGATGGCGAAGGCAAGGTCGATATCCTCACGCTTATCGGTAAGCCGGACGATCGCGACACCCTCCGCGAATATGTTGAGAAGGCTGGCAAGGATGCGGTTGCCCTTTATGATGCCTGCATCAGCGGCTGGTATGACCGCAAGTCCAACACCGGCGCCCGCCGCCCCATCACGCCGCGTGGTCTTTTCCTCGCCCGCGCATTGCCGTGGACCTGCAAGGAAAGATATGCGAGCGCCCTGGAAGCAATCAAGGCAGCCGCAAACGCTTGGCGCACCGGTGCCGATTTCAAGGGTTATGTGGTTTTGCGCAAGGCGGCGGTATGAGTCAGGTTGAAGAAATTTCTAGCAAGTGCGAAGAAGCGGCTCGTAAGTGGTTTGAACGCGGAGGTGAAATTCTCATTGCCTCACAGCCAGGGACCGGCCGTCCCGATGTGATTCCTTTGTCTGAATCCCATAAAACCAGGGAGCCTTCCAATCCGCCGAGGTTCATCGATTACATCAATTTGATGGGGGTGTAAGTATGGTGCATGTCCGTTTCAAATATCGCGATGAATTTTGCCGCGATGGCAAGTTCCGGGAGCAGGAATGCGTTGTCCGCTCCGTAGATGAATGCAGGAAGATTTATGGATTAGATCAATGCGAGCACGAAATTCTTGAAGTAAAAGAGGTATGACAATGAAGAACGCAACAATCGAATTACTGGATCAGGTCCGTCAGGCATCCACCCTCTCGGAAAAGATCTCCCTTCTCAAAAACCACCGCAGCGACTTTGTGGACATGATTGTCGCTGATGCGATGGATCCTGCCGTCACCTATGGCATCACCTCCAAGGGCATTTCGCTTCAAAAGCAAACCGAGTCCCATTGGCTGGGTGGCTGGTATGATGGCTTCCACGCCATTCTCGAACGCCTTGCTTCCCGCAAACTTACCGGGAATGCGGCCATCGAAGCTGTCACCGATTATCTCAAGTATTGCGATGAAGAAACGCAGCGTTTCCTTCTTCAGGTCCTTGACCGCGATTTGAGCCTCGGCATCGGCTGGGACACTTACCGCTCCGAAGTGATGGGGCTGGATGATCAGTTCGAAGTTGCGCTTGCGCAGCACCTTGAAAAGGTCAAAGGCGTGAATCCGGTGGATGGCACTTACTTCGCCTCCCGCAAGTGCGATGGCGTTCGCTGCGTTGCCATTATCAGCGATGGAGGCGTTGAATTCCGCTCCCGCCAAAACAAGGTATTTACGACGCTCGATCGCCTCAAACCTGCCGTCGCCACCTTCTGCCTCGGTCTCTCCGGCCAGTGGGTGCTCGATGGCGAACTTTGCAAGATTGATGCGAATGGCGACGAGGACTTCCAGTCCGTGATGAAGGAAATCCGCAAGAAGGACTACACCATCGAATCGTGCTGCTATCAGGTTTTTGATGTGCTCACCTACGATGAATTCCGTCTCGGCAAGACCCGCAAGGATTTCACGCAACGCCTCGCGCTCCTCAAAAAGCTCAACGAAGCCTACGAAGAACATCCCCACGGCGATTGCTGGGTGAAGCCGCTCAAGCAGGAACGTTTGACTTGTCAGGCGGACTTTGACCGCTGGGCTGGCTATGTGGAAGCAGGCAATTGGGAAGGCTTTATGCTGCGCAAGGACGTGCCCTATCAGTCCGGCCGCACCAAGGACCTTTTGAAGGTCAAGAAGTTCTTCGATGCCGAATACACCGTTGAAGGCGTTGAGGTCGGCGAAATGTCCACCGCAATGCCTGGTCAGGGCATCGTGAAGTATCAGGGCGTTACCCGCCTTGTGATTGACCATAAGGGCAACAAGGTTGGCGTAGGCTCCGGAATGAGCCGCGAGCAGCGTATTGCGTGGATGGAGGATCCTTCGCAGATCGTCGGCAAGACCATCACGGTGAAATACTTTGAAGAAACAAAGTCCCAAGATGGCAAGTTCAGCCTTCGCTTCCCCACCTTGAAGTTCGTTTATGAAAACGGGAGGACCTGCTAATGCGTAGCACTGCGATTGAAGAAATGAAGGAGCTCACCGCCGAAATTCTCACCAAGCGGGGGTATACCATTGAAAACGGAACTCTCCGCGAGGCAGGCCTCGGCGATGCCAACGGCCTTGCTGTTGTGTCCGCGATCGTTGATATGGCTGACGGTGGCACCTGCACCGTTGGGGACCTCACCGCCGGACAGTTCCTTGATAAGGACATTCGTGGCACCCGTTATGGCTGCGAGGCAATGTTGTGGCTTATGGCGGTCGTGGGCGTCAATCACAGTTCCGAAATTGGCGGCCAGTATGTCCGCGTTGCCTTTGATAAGGACGGCCGCGCCACCTGCATCGGGCATATCGTTAAGAACATTTGGCTGAACTTCAAGATGCTCGCCGCGGGTATTCGTTCGGAAGACGATATCAAAAAGGAGTCCGTATGAGTAGTGCTGTAGCCCAAGCCCTTAACGGGGTTTTGAAATTGGAGGCCGAGCGTGCCACCCGCCGTGAGAAGGCGCGTGCCCTTATCGAGAACAACGATATTGACGGCATTGCCGCCCTGATCCTTGCCAGCGAGCAGCGCGACACCGCAAAAAAAGGCGAAAGCCGTGCTCTTCGGTATGCCCTTAAATTGAAGCGGTTTATCGCCACGAAGAATCTCACTCCCGAAATGGTCACCTTTATGGAGGGAAAATGACTTCTACATTTCCTCTTTATGCCGCAGCACTTGGGATAGATCTTCCCGGCATTATCCAGCGCGAAACCAATAAGGCGAAGTATCGCGCCGCCGATCGTCAAGCATCTTACCGAGAAAAAGAACAGCAGCGCCGGGAAGAGTATAACCGCACCCATTTTGGCGGTTAAAGGAGGCGCCTATGGCAGGCTATGATCCAAGCGACCCCGAAGAACGGCGGGTAATGAAAGCCTACTATTTTCGGAAGTCAATGATTTCTAAAGGGCAGTCGGAAGCGGACGCGCTCCGCATAGCAAGCAATTACTACCACGTCCCGGAGGAATCCGTAAAGAACTTCTCTTTCCCGGAATCCCCGGATCCGCTGGATGATGATATTTGGTTTATGCTTGGCGGCCACACCCCGATAGCTGCAAGCGAAATGCTTAATGAAGGAGATTTTTTCTAATGGAAGTCGCAAGTGATATGAATGAATTGTGCCTTGTAAGCGACCGCAACCATCGCCGCTACACACTGCCTGAAAAGGTGGTGGAGGAATTCAATTCGCGCCCGCCCGAAAAGCGTATGGCAACATTGGGCTGGCCTAGGATAGACCAAAAGAAAGAAGAACTCCAGTGTGGCGCCATCGATGTTCTTCAGGACATTTGCGGGCGCGTTAATGTGCACGTCGCGATTGACCCCAACCTGCAGTGCGGCAAGGAATTGAAGGCGCTTATTGAAGGCGGCAAGTCTATTGTATGCGGCTTGGGCGGTTACGGGCATTGCGAAGGCGAGATCGCCGTGATGGATTCAATTGAATACGTTGCCATCAGCGAGCCGCAAGACGTTCCCCGCTAGCGTATATGGATATGCAGGGCTGCCCACCTGTGCTTCAAAGAATGGGCTTCCAACGTGCCGGGGTTATTTACCGTAGCGTTGGCGTTCCGCCTACGAAATAAGGGCGGGCGGCATCAAAGTCAATGCCGCGGGATAAAACCCGGTGGAGTGAAGAACCGTGACTAGTCCGGCGGACCTTCGGGGATGCCGGATTTTTTTATCGCGTGCCAAAGCGTTCTTATGAACGTATATTATGGGTGTAAAGGAAATTCAACCCTATGAAAAAGAACTTCGCAAATAATTTCTTCTTTGAAGCCGCGGCCTATGCCGAGGAGTATTTTGCGTGTTCTATGCGGTGTTGATTTCCAGTGCATTTCTAAAGGCAAAATGGGGACGCCACCGCATAATGCGGTGGCGTTTTTTGTTTGCCTATTATGGGTCGATAGCCGAGATGGTCAAGGCGGCGGACTGAAAATCCGCAGATGCTGGTTCGAGTCCAGCTCCTCCCACTACATATGGCGCTATAGTCAAGCGGTTAAGACGCCGGGATTTCACCCCGGAAACTGCGGTTCGACTCCGCATAGCGCTACTTGGGACGTTAGCTCAATTGGTAGAGCACCTGCCCTGCAAGCAGGGGGTTATCGGTTCAAGTCCGATACGCTCCACGAAACATTGGATAGTAGCTCAATTGGTAGAGCATCCCGCTGTTAACGGGATGGTTGTAGGTTCGAGTCCTACCTTTCCAGCGAATTTGGATAGGTATGCAAGAGGCTAAAGCAGGCTGACTGTAAATCAGCTCCCTTCGGGGTTCGTGGGTTCAAATCCTACCCTATCCACTAGCGATTGCTGCGCGTTTTAGGCGCGTATAAGGCAGGAAAATAGAAAAGGCGCCCAAATACTAGGGGCGCCTTAAAAATTGCCTTAAAAGCGCGTTATACGTGAATTACGAGTTCCAGCCGGATCAGCGCCTCATCATCCACCGCCTTGGCATTTGGATTGCGCAAAACTGATATTTCCCTTACGAAATATGACAAGTCCATCCCGCCATAATTGACATACAATTTGGCATACTGCTTTATGTCCCCGGGGCAGTATTTTTCGATCTTGCTGTTCTTGGGGCGGAACTGCCCTTTGCCTGCTTCCGGGATGTCGGCAGGCAGGCGCTTGAGCGTGTAGGCGATATTCGAAAAGTTTACTTCCTGCACATCCCCGTGATCGAACATGTCGTTTTGCGGATCCGTGTAGGCGATACGCGCCTGAAAGTCCGGCGTGTCCGGATAGCGGTATTCGTGGTCCTTGTTATTGTAGATGGAGCCGGTCCTTGTTTTCGGATCGTAGCCGCCTTCGCGCGGGAGGTAGACATCCGTAACGAAGCCCTGGATTTGGACCAAATGTTTCAGGGCGATGTATTCCCTGAAATCGGCGTGGCGCGTAATGACGTTATAGCTGTGCGGCATACCTCAAATATACTTTCAAACGGCTGGGACACGCACGAAAAAGGGGCGCCGCTATCCACGGCGCCCCAAGACATATGAGAACGAACATCAAAAATATACGCTTATGCCTTCTTATTGGCACTATTGAAGGCGTCAAGGAGGCGCCGGTCCCACGGATCCTCCGGGTCCAGCTTGTAGGCAATTCCCTTCGACGGACAATAAAGCAGGAGCGGATCTTGCATCAATCTTGGATTGCTATAGCACTCCTCCTTGGTGAGTTTGAAAGGCTTGTGGACCGGAATCGGCTTTTCGGGTGGGACATTCAACTCGTCCCACGCCAAGAAGGTCACCGGAGGCCGCACGGCTGGCATATCCTCGTCGCGCCAAGCAAAGATGATTTCGCAATTCTTTTCCTCTTGCGCGTCTTTAAGCGCCTTGACGGCGGCGGCATAGGAATTGAAAATCATATCGGCGCCATAAATGACAACCGTGGCGCCTTCTTCAGGAACCGCCTTAAACCAATGCACCGGACTGAACTGGCGGGGCTGGACCGGCGGGGTGCAGGCAACGAGCTTTCCATTCACCGAGCGTAAAAATGAGGACAGGTCCGGATTGAGCATCGTAATGCGGCGGACCAAGGGCGCCTCCGCAATGTCCATCGCAAGCAGGTAAACATTCTTCCCCGCCGTGGCTTCCGATGCTGCCTTGTGAATCATGCAGTCAAGCAGGCTGCGTTCCTTGGGAAGTTCTTCGGGTTTGCGCAGCCGCCCATTGGCGAGCGGGAGCGTGTAAAGCGAGTATTGTGCCCACATATTAGGCCTCCTTTATAGAATGCGGTTTAGTTCTTTTAGGCGCGCGCACATTTGATCATATGTTACGGCGTAGGCGGACTTGTAATGGTCCCCGTAAACCCATACGTCATAGGTTATGCTGTCATTCCACCCGAGGTTGATTTCTATGAATAAGACGGGCTTTCCGCCTTTATAACAGATCACCCCGCTGAAAGTGTTTTTGCTGCCGGGAAAGAAAGCACGGCACGTGATAAGTGTCCTCTCCCGTAATAGGATGGTATCTAACGTATTCATGCTAGTTCTCCTTTTTGGCAGCCATTTTTTCCAGCTTGTCAATCATCTTGACGCGCCATTTGTTTTTAGCATCCCCGTCGGCGCCTTCGCATTCATAGAGGTTCAGGCGGAGCATAAGGGAATCCAGCTTCGGGTCGTGGAGTTCGGTCGCGCGCTTTGCAACTTCCGCCAAAAGGCTGCCGAAGATTGTGATGATGGAAGGGCTGATCGATTCCGATGCCCTCATATTCGGGATAATGTCCTTGAGAAGATCCGGGGTATTCACGGACCACTCAAGGTGCTGCCTTACGAGGATTTTCTTGCTTTCACAATTTCCGTCGCTACCGTTCTTTTCCGGCGCTGGAGTGCTTTTGCGTGCTGCTTTGCGAGAAGTTTGAGAATTGTTTTTGCTGGCATAATTGTCTCCTTTGATGATGAGTGTTGTGTTCGCGCGCATTGTATTGTCGCGATCGTGAATCGTGAGTTCAACGTAACCGGAGCAGCGGTTACGCGCGTAGGCCGCCGTGATGGCCGCGTAGAATTTGTGGAGGTCGGACAGCGACCACGCCTCCTGCGTGGTCCAATCAATGTATCCCACGCCGTTCGAGGCGGTGATATTGTAATGCTTCGGGCGCATTGTGTCCGGCAATTCGGACACATTGATCTTGGTAGGATCGAACGGCGGGAAGGGTGCTGTGCGCGATGGACGCGGGAGCACTGCAAGTTCTTTCATCATATTATGCCTCCCGTTCCTCGAGAATAGTGAGGGTTTCGATTTCGTTGGGGTCGAATTTCTTCAGGAAGTAATTGAAGATTGCGAGGCGGTTTTCTGCCAGGTGGCAGTAATTATAAACAGCCGACGAGCCGTCCTTGCGGCGGGTGACGATCAAAACGTGAAATTCCTTTTCCATATGTCCTTTCCTTGGTTCGACCGCTACCTGCGGTCCGATGTCCATAATATAGATACATTCTTTGAAAAAGACACCCCTTTTCTGTAAATTTTTGAATTTTCTTGAAAAACGGCGAAATTTTCGCGGAATTCCGAGGGGTCGGGACAGTCCGTATATATTCCCAAACATCAATCACACCTTACTGGAGGTTACAAAAATGACCGAATTGCAGTTGAAAATCCGCCGCCTTGCCCACCGCGTTTCCACCCTGAAGAAGAGCGGCAAGGACTTTTCCGCCCCCCTCGCTGAACTGACTACGCTCCGTGGTCAGCGCAAGGAAGAACACGCCGCTGAAAAGAAGGCTGCTGAAAAGAAGCCTGCCGAAAAGGCTGCCGAAGCACCTGCCAACGCGTAAGGACTTTTGTATATTTAATCACCTCCCGATGAGGTTTTGCTAATGGTGACCGTGATAAGCGAAGCGGGCCTAGGCAAAGCGCCGGAGGCCGCATTGGGCTGAAGGAAATCGGAAAAATACAGCTGACTATCTATGGGGCCCGCATAGGCCTACGCCAGCCAGGTCGCCTACGTAGTTGCCTGACAAGCAGTGAAGTAGTTTCCCTCGGACCGGTCAATAGGGTTTAGAGATCGGCACCTCTTTCTAGGAGGTCCTGCCTTGGTAAAGCAGGTAGCGCTATGTCAAAAGCGTATAGATGTTGTGGCGGGATAGCTCAATTGGGAGAGCACCGGGTGTTTCGGCCCGGAGGTTGTCGGTTCGAGTCCGGCTTCTGCCCCTACGCGGCTGTGAAGATGCAGCCAAAAAAAACTTTGGGCTTGTGAACGCGCGGGCTTGCCTCAAACCAACGCAATATGCCGATAGCTCTGAAATAAGGTGCGTGTAAACACTGGGCGGGAAACCGCTACAGCCAATCGGTAGGCAGAAGCGATGTTGAGGATGTGCCGGTTCGACTCCGGGCGGGTCCATTAAAAATTCAGGTCTTCTAAATAAGCGGGCGCTAATACCGTTCGTGTTTAGGAATCCGGCGGCAGCAGTATGGTGTAAACATCCCGGCAGGGAAAGATAGCACTCCGCGGGCAATGCAGGTGAAAGTCCTGCCCTGATAGCTTTTTGAGTGTAGTCCTTGTGGTGGAAAAGCATACACTTGGCATCCGTTGGCCGAGGACCGAATCGGCTCTGTAGGTCCGTATCCTACCTTGGACATGACTCAAAACGAAGGAGCTCCGGACGCCCAGCCCTTGCGAGGGAAGCGTCGCGCCACCGCGCTAGGAGACCTTCAAAGATTTGAAAGGACGCCAGTAAGTCCAAGCTCGAGATTGGGACAGCTGGCGAGCACGATTGGGACGCCTCCCGTGTGTGCTTCCCCGGTGGCCGTAAGGGCTGGGGGAAACAAGTTACCAGCAGGGGGCACAATTATCCCGCGCGTGGGATCCGTGAAGGCATAGGTATAGTCCTTTGAGGTTGTGAAATTCAGCTGCTGCCTTTACGGACCGGATATGGCCTTGTATAGCCTTTGAGTCTGTGAAATTCAGCGCGTCGTATCCGGACGATTTTTCTTTCCTGGTGTAGGAGGCGCCTATTATTTAGGCGCCTCCTTTCGTATATTTATGTATCTTTTCAAAAGGAATACAATGGAACACAAACTCGAAATCGTATACCTCCCGGTAAAGGACATTTACCCCTACAAGAACAACAACAAGACCCACGCCGATAACGTGGATTCCATCGCGAACTCCATTGAATGCTTCGGCTTCCAAATTCCTATTGTCGTGAATAAGGAACACGTCGTTATCACCGGCCACGGCCGCCTGATGGCAGCGCAGAAACTTGGCTTGAAGGAAATCCCTTGCATCATTTCCAACCTCGACAAGGAGGCTGAAGACGAATTCCGCATCATCGATAACGTGACACAGTCCCTCGGTAAGCTGGACTTTGCCTCCGTTGCAAAGGAAATTATGGGCGGGCGTGTGCATTCCAAGTATCTCACCGAAATGAAGAACATCATTACGGACATCAAGAACATCCGCCCGCTGGACCCCAAGATCCTCAAGAAGCGCAACATGTTGCCGCAAGAAGCTGGTATGGCCGCCGAAGTGGTTGGTGAAATCCCTGAAGACAATGCCGCCACGCCTACTTCGGCGGTTCCTGCCGACGCTGAACCGGTTGAAGAACCGAATCCGTATGCAGGCGAAGTTTCCGAAGACGGCAGCTCCGAAGGGGAAGAAGATTTCAACATTATTGGATGGGATAAGGTTTAACGATGAAGTATTATGCCGGTCTTGATATCGGAAAGCTTCACGCGACTGTGTCCAAGGAAGCATTCCGTAAACACAAATTCAAATATGTCCTTGTGTCCTTCTATTATTTGAGCAAGGCATCCCCGGAACGCGTGCAGGAAGCACTTGACCTTTATTCCGGCCCCGAGCCCGGTCAGGAAATCCTGCTTGACTCCGGCGCCTTCTCTATGATGATGGCGCATAAGAAGGGCAAGCTGAAAGGTGAATTCAACCTTGACAAGTATGTGGAAGCCTACGGCGAGTTCATCAAGAAATACCGCCACTACTTCACCCACTTCTTCGAATTGGATATTCAGTCCGTGGTGGGTGAAAAGGAATACGAGCGCCTCCGCAAGAAATTGATTGACATTGTTGGCGAGGAGCCTACGCTGGTTTGGCATATCTTCGACCCGATTCAAAAGTTTGCCGATTACTGCGAAAAGGTAGGACCCGGCGGCTTCTTCGCAATCGGTGGCGTGGCCGGATCCGGCTTGACGAATTGCCACGATGTTGCCCGCCTGATGCGCGAACTCGTTTGGTATGCCCGTGCCCGCGATGTTCATATCCACGGCCTCGGCATCACGAGCAAGCTGGCGCGTTACATTGACTTTGACTCGGTGGACAGTTTCACCTACATCAAGCCGGTAACGAGCGTCCCGGAATTTATCCGTGCCTACGGCTACAACCGCGGGCATATGATCAGTTGTGCGGTCGCCAAGCTCAATCAGCTGATTTGGGATACGTTCTAGCGGTCCGTATAAATAAGGGCTGTTATTGCAACCCTTAACGGAGATACCTATTATGAGGAAGTAATCCTTTTCGTGACCCTTGCGTGGCAGGAGTGGCAAAACTGCCGCCCTTATTAGGGTAGGGATAGGCCCGGAGGCCGCGTTGAAAAGCGCTATAGTGTTGAAAAGCCGCTCCGGAAACCGTCCACAAAGGTTCGAATCCTTTCCGGGGGTCACGGCATTCTTTCCTTGGCGGGCGCCTTTCAACGGGCGCCTTTTTTCGTATATTGGAACAACGCAGCCCTTAAGAGATATCGCGCTCCCAATTACGCGGGGTTGCATAATTTCATACCCAAAGAGGTTATCTATGAAGGCATTGGTCCTTAATTCCGGCGGCGTTGACTCCACCACCTGCGTCGCCCTCGCTATCGAAAAGTATGGCAAGGAAAATGTGGTGACCGCCACCCTTTACTATGGACAGCGCCACGACAAGGAATTGCTGTGCGCCAGGAAGGTCGCCGAATACTACGGCGTCCGCCACATCGAAGAAGACATCTCGTGCGTGATGAAGTATGCTGGCGACGTGTGCTCCCTTATGAAGGACTCCAAGGACGAAATTCCGGACAAGTCCTACGCAGAACAGATCGCCGAAAATGGCGAAGGCCGCGTTGGCACCTACGTCCCGTTCCGCAACGGCCTGCTTCTCTCCATCGCCACCGCCTATGCCGATTCGCTCTTCCCGAATGAAGATGCCGTGGTTGTTTATGGCGCCCACGCCGATGATGCCGCCGGGCAGGCTTATGCGGACTGTTCCCCCGAATTTGCCGATGCTATGGACAAGGCGATCTCGCTTGGCACGTATGGCCGCATTCATGTTTGGCGCCCGCTTATCAACCTGAACAAGGCCGGCGTGGTTGCCGAAGGACTCCGTCTCAAGGTCCCCTACGAATTGACGTGGAGCTGCTATAAGGGCGGCGAAAAGGCTTGCGGCACGTGTGGCACCTGCATTGACCGCAAGGCGGCATTTGAGGCAAACGGCACAAAGGACCCGATCGACTATGAGTAATACTCCCCGCGTGATTCAGCGTTCTTGGGATGATGTCGAATTGGCCGCAGCTCATGCGGCTTCCAAGATGAAGGAAGACGGAAAGCTGCTGAACGGCGTTTACGGGATTCCCCGTGGCGGCGTTTGCCTTGCGGTTCTTTTCTCCCATCTTTTGAAAATTGAATACCTTGACCAGCCGCGCGAAGGCTGCCTGATTTGCGATGACATCTCGGACACCGGCCAAACGCTGCTTCGTTTCAAGGACATTCCCGGCGTAACCTTCTACACGGACGTGGCGAAGGAAACCGCCCGGCATCATCCGGACTACTACGGCAAATTCATCCCGGAACAAAGCATTGAGGCGACCGCCTGGATTGAATTTCCGTGGGAGGCGCCTACCAAGTAAAGATGTCCGCCGTATGCTTTACGGCGGCGTTTTTATATATTTATAAGCGCGTATACGGCGGTTTTTAGGAAAAGCTCCTAACCCCCACACCAACGGTTAAAATCGCCGTATACGCTCGTTATTGCGCAAATAGGAGGCAATATGCAGTTCGATCTAGGATTACGCGCATTGCACAAATTTCTTGACCCTCGCCGGGCCTTTTATATCGCGGAAATCAAGGAAGAAGGCCCGAACTATTTGGTAGGCATCAAGTATACCGACGCCGAAGGGAATGAAACCGAGCTGACTACTACCGCCCGCCAAATCCTGCCTTTGACCTTTTCGTATGAGGTGGGTGATAAGGTGGTCGTTTCGGTGGATACTTTTGTCCAAACATATATCCTCGGGCTGGCGACGGAGTTGGAAGGCACCGACCTCAACACCGATTTTTATTTGCGTTTTGGGAAGAACATCTTTACCGGCAAGAAGGACGGCTCGATGGTCAGCTTCGAAACCGGCGATGGGAATTTGAAAATCACGCACGACCCCACCGGCACGAAGGTGGAGGCAACGGGGCTGGTGACCGTGACCGGGGATATCATCAATGTCGGCAACGCTATTGCGCCAGCCTTGAACGCCTGCACAGTTTGTCCGCTTCAGGGCGTTCACGCTTCTACAGTCCCAACAATTTGCATTGGGTGATTTGCCGTATATTGAAGTATGGCAAAGAACATTACGAAAAAAGATTTAGTGGTAGATGTGGCCGCAATGACCGGTGTCCCGGAAGATCGCGTCAAGGAAGTGATTGAAGCATTTATGGGGCAGATCAAGGCAAACCTTGTCCTTCATCGGACAATCGAGATTCGTGGATTTGGCACATTTTCCCTCCAGCATAGAAAAAGGCGCCCCGCCCGGAATATCCATACCGGTGCGGTGGTGCCTATCGCCGAACGCTATGTGCCGATGCTGAAGTTCTGCGATGCGTTCCGCAAGCGCGCGACTATGACCGAGGTGCTCCCGGAGGAATAATGGCATTCAATCTTCGACAAAAGGTGGAGGACGACCCGGTCACCGTTATCGAGAAACGCTTTCCCAATATCATTCGCCAGTCCCAAAGCATCTTCACCAAGACGCACAAGGAAGGGCTGGCATTGATCGACGAGATTGCGACCAATCGATTTGTCCGTGACTGGGCGGACCACTGCAAGCCTAGGCGCCCGTTGGTGTGCAACGGGACGGACGATGCCGTAAACATGATTACGACGGCGCTTCAAACCATCACTGAAAGGCAGAAGGAAGGGTGTTGGTATCCGCCTTTACAGAATGGGGAGCGTATGCGCGTGCCCGTTGCACACTTCCTCATTGCCCCGGTAACCAAGGGACAAGGCGTGTTCAGTCCCTTCCTTCACTTCTTTTTCCAAAAGTCCGAAGCCGCAAGAATTGCGGAGGCGAAGGCTGAACTGAAGGGACGAATTTGTGATATGGTGGAGAGTATGGGCGTGAAGGCCCAAATGAAGGCGCCGGCATACTTTTGGCAGGGCGCCGTCAACCTGCTCCACTATTGGCAGGACATTCCGGAAACCTTTATGGACAACGACGCGAAGCGATTGTTGCTTGGCAAGGCGTCCTCCTTGTTCATTGCGGTGGAAGGCTACCAAAATGAAGGCGGCTGGGTTCCTGATGGATTCATTTGCCCGGAGTCCCCGGCGTGGGGACGGTTTAAGTATTGGGTGGAAGTGAAGAAGCACGTTCGCCTGCCGTAAGGGAGTATTTTATTCCGGTGCGCCTATTTACCGGAAAATAGTATATTTAGTGTATGAACATTTTTACTAGGGCAGCTAAAACTTTTCAGCAAACATTTGTGGACTACACTATCATGCGGGCCATCGCGTCCCGCATGACCGACGTTGAATATGCCATCGCCACATCGGATGCGGACAAGCAGCGCCTCAAAGAAATCGCGAATGCGCCTACGTCCCAAATGGGGCTGTGGACGCAGCTGTATGAACATTTCGTCAATTATCGTAATGACCTGAACAAGTATGAGGCATTGAAGGAACAATACCTCGTTGAGGCGATGGTTAACGCCTACGCCTATGACGCGCTCGCGATTGACCCGCAAACCGAAAAGTCCTTTGATTTGACCATCGATAAGCAGTTCCCGTCTTCCAATCGCGCCCAGCGCATTGTGGACGATTTCCGCTACAACATCTCGCTGGACACATTCCTCAACAAGATTGTTTGCGACGCTATTTTCTACGGGCAGTATTGGGTTGAGTATCTTCGAGATAAGGAGCATCACATTGTCGGCTTGAAGGACAGTTACCAGCCCGGTTCTATCTTTACGGTTGGCCTTGAAGGGCTGGCTGCCGAGCCGCTTTATTACTGCATTACCCCGGGGAATACCACCAGAATTTCCACGCTTGACAGTGACAACATCGCCTGCCTCCAAATGCAGATTGATAGAATGCGCTTCTCCCTTTCCAAAGAACAGATTATGATTCAGGGCAGGGATTCGATCATCGCGCAAACCTCGACTGTCGGCCGCCACTTCTGCGCCAACATCTATGACAAGGTGTTCTCGCTGGAATTGCTTGAACAGCTTTATTTGGCAGGCATTGCCGCCGCTATGCAGCGCAATACCTTGATTAGCGTGAAGGCGCCGGATGGCCTCGATCTTCAGCAAATCAAGTCCTTCAATGCCTATTGGGAAAATCTTATCAACAACAATGACAGCGCCGATATGCCGGCTGCTGGTTTCGCCGATTTAGGCGCCATCCGCATGTTCGCCGCTGCCGCTTCCAAGATCCGCGTGATTCCGGAACAGTCCCAGCGTGGCGCAATGAATGTTGCCTTGTCCGCGGATCAAGCTGGCGATACCTCGATCCCGGACAAGATCAACAATCTTCGTAATCTTATTACGGACATTAAGGGCGTGCCTTACTCGTTCCTTTTCAGCGCCGAAGGCCGCACGGCCCAGCCAGCCGGTCTTGCAATGCGCCAGTATGTGCGTTATGCACGTGCGGTGAAGATGATGCAAAACGGCCTTCGGCGCTTCCTTACCAAGGTCATCAAGGATCTTCTCCGGTCCTATGGCTATGCTGTTCCGGACGAATTCATTCACGTAAGCCAGTATTGCGCCGTGAACGTTGCCGAACTTGATAGGATGGAATACGCCGATGCAACGACCACCGTTATCGAGCACATCTATCAAACCATCAGCACGCTCACGCAGGACGCGGATGTCCAGCCGTTTGTCAATGGAATTGAAAAGGCCCGCTATATCGAATCGCTGCTTGATAGCATGTCCGGCGCCACACAGATTATCAATGTCCCTGACGAGAAAGCCGCCGAACAGAAGAGGTCATAATGGGTGTTTTGCTGAATCACGAACCGGACCCGGAATACAAGGCGCTGCACGATTTCTATCATCGTCCCAACGCCATTTCCGCCGCAAGAACTTCCCGCTCCTGGTCCATCACCGGCGTCAAGCGCCGCAAGGGGATGCTGAAGTGGACTCATTCTTTGGCAGGCCGCCGCTTCTATCGTCAGTTGGCATTGCATAAGGCATTGCACGAGCACTTTTATGTCACCATCGCTCCTAAAAAGCAGGCAAACGAATAAGGGGGCGGTATGATTATTTCCGTTGCCGTTCAGGCATATCTTGCACGCATTGGTGAATTGCTTAAAGAGCAGGGATTCGACCCCTCTATGAGCGTTATCTATGATGCGGAGCAGGCGCAGACCGATGAATGGATTTCCGACGAATTGGCCGGAAAACATATGGATCGCAAGCAAATGACGACCAAGGATGATGTCCGCAAGAAACCGTTTATGGCATTGTTTTGGACGCGTTCCAGCCTTGAACCAATTGTCCGTCACCCGTGGCGCCTGCTTGATACCCGCGATGATGGCGTTGGTGGCAGGTGGGGCAAATCCACCGTGAACGGAAAATTCCGCATTGCCTGCGCGTTTGTGTCCAATAAGGCGGAGGCGGTGGAAGACCTGGAAGAGGCATTTGCCGCAAGATTCCAAAGCACCTATAATGTCCCGCTGTCCTTGGAATTCATTTACAACGCGGCTGGCGCCCGCCCGGAAGACGCGAAGATCAACTTCACGATGATTCAAAATATGGGCGAATCGGACCTTCTCAACTACAAAGAAGGAAACCTGTTTTCCTATGCGTGGAGTGCGGAACTCTACCTGAACTGCGTATCCGAATTTGCTTGGTCGCAGGTATTCCCCGTCGAAAAGGTCCTGGTAGATTTGTATGACCCCAAGGGAATCCCGTTGGCATCCCTGGACGCCTCCGGAAAAGCGCATACGCATACCTATAAGGCTGTGGATGGCACGGAGGTGCCTAATGTGCCGGATGAGCCTTTAATCGCCTTTACACGCGCAGATCCGCGCGATTATGTGCCGTTCTCGATTTCGGCGCCGTATACCGGCGTGCCTTCGAAGATTACCCCGGAGGCGCGTGCCTTGATTGAGGCAGCCATCCCGGAAATTGGCGGCGAGGTGTCGTTGCGTGGGACCGAGTATATTATCGTCGCAAAAATGCCGCTGGCGTTGAATCATAAGGACGAGGCCACCTATGACGATGACGTGGTGGCAACCGCCGGCGCCATTGCTTCCGCAGTGAAGAAGGCAACCGGCGAGGACTATGTGGTAACGCCGCTCCCGCCTGAAGAATGACGAAAAAACCAAAGTATATCTATTTCGCAGGGGACAATCTCCTCGGCACAAAGTATTATCGCCGGGCGGTGATTGTCGGCGAGACAACCGATTTGGTCCATAGGCAGCATATGTATTCTCCCGGCAAGGGGATGGTTTCGCCCACCACCGGGGACTTGGTTTCCTATTCCGGATTGAAGAACCTTCCGTGGCCTTTTATGGACTACTTCGAGGCGCCGGCCGGAATGTCGGACAAGGACCTGCACGGCCTTTTCACGTCGGTCCGCCCATTCAAGGATTTCGTTTACCCGATAAAGGATATGCAAAATATGCACACAAAGGAGGCCTTCGGTTTTTGGGGGACCGCTTCTTTGGAGGATGCTATTGCGCAGTTGAAGCGGCTTTTGCTGGAGCATCTAGGTGGTTAAACTCTTCCAGTAATGTATATTTTGGAGGAGGTTAATATGCACATCAATTTTGTTGTCCAGCAAAATGAAGCCTCCACATTGACGCGTGGTGGGCGCCCTACAAAGCTGTTTGATGTAGTCGATCTTATTTTGAAGAACGGCGGTGCTGTCCGTGGCAAGGATTTGAAGCCGCTGTTCCCGCAACTCCCCGCATTGTATTCCTTGCTGAAAAGCGAGCCCGGTATCCTCCGCGATACCACCGGCGCCTTTCCTACCCTGTCCGTTTCGGACGACCTGTATCAGCGCTATGTGGCGGCTTGTAAGGAAATGAATCGTCCTTATTACGACCAAAAGGGAGTCCAGCAAGGCGCTCCGGCCGGCACACCTGCCACCCCGGCGCCTGCCCAAGAACCGGCTGCCTCGGAAGAGCCTCCTGCCGAGCCGACCCACTGGTGGAAGTATACTTTCAAAAATGACTCATGCGAGTTCAAGTGCAGTCCCAAGAAGATTACCATTAAGCGTAAAACGGGTGGCGGTTGGAAGACTTTTTCTATTAGAAAGGGCAGCGCCCGCTCGGATCTTTATGATGCCGTGCACATTGCTACCTACGGTTACGAGAACGATGACTTGGATGAAAGATTGGGCGTTGCCGTGAAGGTTATGCTGTATGCCGGTTATGGTCGAATCGAATATGAAGAATTCAAGCCGAATCGCGAAAACATCCTTCACCTGACCGAATGCCTTGACGGCGTGTTTGGTGTTCCCGCGAATTACTGGAAGCCGACGGAAGAAGGTTGCCTCGGGAAGGTCAAGAGCCAAATTAAGACGCGTATCAAGAACAACGATTATGGATCCCTCGTCCTCGATGATATTACGCTGACGGGGAAGACATTGAATGTGAGTGTGGAGTTTTACAAGAAGGCGTATGGTGACAGTTATTCCCGTAATTATTATGGCCGCTGGGCGTTTGATGATTTGAGTGAGTATGGTTCCCGCCGTTCCACGGATTTCCCCGAAAATGCGTGGTGGAACGGAACTACCACCCGAGATACCCCAAGCGGCGTTGTTCAAAAAACAGTATTCTTTAGCGAGGATTCCGATAAAAAAGGCGCCACACCTAATTACTTCGCGATGATCGCGGATGAAATTTGCATCTCCGAATACTTAAACGCTGACTAAAAGAGGCCGATTATGTTTGTGAAAAAGAAGTATGAAGCGGAAGACCACCCGACAGGTTTTGTGGAGTCCATCAATGCGGCTTACGATGCGTATTGCGAACCTACCCCGGACGGCATTCTTCTCGAAGTGACCCTTATTGGATTTGACGGCACAGCAGCTGCGACAGCCGCTGCAAACGTGGCGAAGCCGTTTACCGAAGAAAAGATCTCGGCTGCCCTTCAGTATGCAGCCTTGAAAGGCATCCACGAATATATTGGCAGCAATCTTGTGTCGCCTGCCAAGGATGGCGGCGCCTCCACAAAGAAGGTTGCGGACAACTCGGGATTATTTGCGATGAAATTGAGCTACACCCGCCACTTTAACGGCGCCGCTGCTTCCATCTTGCAGCGCTTGAATGAGGGATAGTTATGTTTGTCAAGAAGAAA
>Ga0310694_10002156_pt1 | contig 20716 bp, 16 predicted proteins | sample 174DNAGHGhighgp2_FD_203884 | JGI IMG/M metagenome (GOLD analysis project Ga0310694, IMG submission 203884) | Sheep rumen microbial communities from Palmerston North, Manawatu-Wanganui, New Zealand - 1742 DNA GHGhigh gp2 (v2) (version 2) | ecosystem: Host-associated > Mammals > Digestive system... | reverse complement strand
ACATAGAAATCTATCGGATAAGAATAGTTGAGATAAAAATCACTGGTTGGACTTGAACTTCTTGACACACTCCCTGAACTGGTTGCCACGGTCGGCCATACCATTGAACAGGTCAAAGCTGGCGCAGCAGGGCGATAGCAGCACCGTGTGTCCCTCATGGGCCAGAGCGCGGCACTTGTCCATGCACTCGACCATGCTGCCGGCATCGGTCACCACGGGCACCTTGCCGTCAAAGAAGGCATGCAGCTTGGCGTTGTCCTTGCCCAGGCAAACGATGGCGGTCACCTTCTCCTTGACGAGCGGCTCGATCTGGCTGTAGTCATTACCCTTGTCGATGCCACCCAGGATGAGTACACACGGCTCGTTGACGCTCTCGAGGGCATACCAGCAGGCATCGACATTGGTGGCCTTGCTGTCGTTGATATAACGCACACCGTCAACAGTGTCGATATACTCCAGTCGATGCGGCACGGCCTCAAAGTCGGCCAAGGCCTCGCGAATGACGTCCTTGCGGATGTCGAACACCTGGGCCGACAGTCCTGCCGCCATGGTGTTATAGACGTTGTGCAGGCCCTTGAGTGACAACTTATCGCGCTCGATGTCCCAGCGGTCACCCTCCACATCAAAGTGGAGCACACCCTCGTGAAGCCATGCGGCATTGCTGTCGTCATCGTCGGCCGTGAAGCTCAGCAGCCTAGACTCGAGGTGGTGCTGGTGAAGCTGCGCAGCGATGATCGGGTCGTTTTTCCAGAAGATGAAGGAGTCCTCGCCGGTCTGGTTGCGCGTGATGCGGAATTTGGCGGCGGCATAGTTCTCCATCTTGTAGTCATAACGGTCCAGGTGGTCGGGCGTGATGTTGAGCAGCACGGCAACGTTGGCCTTGAACTCATACATGTTGTCGAGCTGGAAACTGCTCAGCTCGATGACATACACATCGTGATGCTCGGTAGCCACCTGCAGTGCCAGGCTACGGCCCACATTACCTGCCAGGCCCACGTTCAGGCCGGCCTTCTTGAAGATATGATAAGTGAGTTTGGTCGTGGTGGTCTTGCCGTTGCTGCCGGTGATGCACACCATCTTGGCATCGGTGTAACGACCAGCGAACTCAATCTCGCTCACAATGGGTATGCCCTTCTCGATGGCCTGTGCCACCATGGGGGCCGTATCGGGGATACCGGGGCTCTTGACAATCTCGTCGGCATTGAGAATCTTCTCGGGGGTGTGTCCACCCTCTTCCCACGCGATGTCATACTGGTTGAGCAGGTCCTTATAAGTCTGACCGATACTGCCAGCGTCGCTGAGCCACACGTCCATGCCCTTGACCTTGCCAAGCACGGCTGCTCCGGCTCCGCTCTCGCCACCGCCCAATACTACTAATCGTTTTGCCATATTGTTGATACAGTTGAAGTTAATTTGTTTTGAATTTAACGGATTTTAAGCGTCACAAACGTCAAGGCGGCCAGCAGGATGCTCACCAGGAAGAATCGCATCACGATCTTGGCCTCGGGGATGCGGTGGTCGGGCGTCTTGACCTTGTAGTCCCAAGTAATCTTGGAGGGATCGATGGTGAAGTGGTGATGCAGGGGCGTCATCTTGAACAGACGGTGCTCCTGGCCATGGCGCTTGACGTACCACACCTGCAGGATGACCGACAATTCCTCGATGAGGAAGATGCCACACAGCACGGGAATGAGCCACTCCTTGCGGATGAGCACGGCAAACACCGCGATAATGCCGCCCAAGCACAGGCTACCCGTATCGCCCATGAATACCTGGGCGGGATAGGAATTGTACCACAGGAAACCGATGGTCGCGCCGATGAACGCCGCGGCATACACTACCAGTTCGCTGCTATCCGGGATGTACATGATATTCAGGTAGGATGAATAGATGACGTTACCACCCAGATAGCACATGATGGCCAAGGCGACCCCAATGATCGCCGAAGTGCCTGTCGCCAAGCCGTCCACACCATCGGTCAGGTTGGCACCGTTGCTCACTGCAGCAATCACAAAAATGGTCACCAGGATGAACAGAATCCATCCGCCCAACTGCTTGTACTTGCCCATCCACCCCGTGAAGTAGGCGTAGTCAAAGTTATGGTTCTTGACAAACGGCAGGGTGGTCTTAGTAGCCTTCACAGCCTGAGACTTGTGGATTTCCACCAGCTCAGGGGTCTCGTTGCGGTTGGTGACGTGCACGTTCTCGTTCATCACGATGGCAGGGCTCAAGTACATGGTCATGCCCACGATGATGCCCAGACCCACCTGTCCCACAATCTTGAACTTGCCCTTGAGGCCGGCCTTCTTGTGGTGGAAGACCTTGATGTAGTCGTCGGCAAAGCCCAGTGCACCGCACCACAGCGTGGAGACGATCATGAGCAGCATATAGACGTTGTTGAGTTTACCCAGGAGCAGGCAAGGTATCAGAATCGAAATGATGATGATAATACCGCCCATTGTCGGGGTGCCTTGCTTGGCTGAATTGCCGCCCAGTTTCTCCTCGCGCTCCTTGTCACACATCTGGCGACTCTTGAGCTTGAAGATGATGCGACGTCCGATCACGATGCCGATGAACAGCGACAGGATGAAGGCGAAACCTGACCTGAAGGTGATGTAGTCAAACAGGCGGGAGCCACTCACGTTATACTGTTGCAACCAGTGAAAAAGATGATATAACATATCTTGCTAGTGTTGGTGAATAATCCGATTTATTTCTCACCTTCAAAGACCTCAAGCACCTGCTCGCGGTCGTCGAAGTGGTGTTTCACACCCTTGATTTCCTGATAGTCCTCATGACCCTTGCCAGCCACGAGCACCACGTCGCCGGGCTGAGCCAGCTGGCAGGCGGTGCGGATGGCCTGACGGCGGTCGGTGATGGACAGCGTACTGGGGCGGGTCTCGTCGGGCAGTCCGACCTCCATCTGCCGCAGGATTTCGTCGGGATCCTCGCTGCGGGGATTGTCGCTGGTGAGGATCACACGGTCGCTACGCAATGCCGCCTCGCGCGCCATGATGGGGCGCTTACCGGTGTCGCGGTCACCACCACATCCACACACGGTGATGATGTGGCCACGGTTACCCACCACCTCGCGGATGGTGTCCAGCACATTGACCAGAGCGTCGGGCGTGTGGGCATAGTCCACGATGGCCGTGTAGCCACGCGGCGACCTCAGCGTCTGGAAACGTCCTGCCACAGGCTCCAGCAGGCTCATCTTGAGCAGTACCTGCTCGGGATCGAAGCCCAACAGCAGCGAAGCGCCATAGACCGACAGCAGGTTATAGGCGTTGAAGCGTCCCGTAAACAGAACCTCGACCTGCTGGCCATTGAGTTCAAGCAGGGTGCCATCAAGGCGTGACTCGACGATGCGGCCCTTGAAGTCGGCCACCATGCGCAACGAGTAGCGGTACTTGTCGGCACGGGTGTTCTGCAGCATGACCTCGCCCACCTTGTCGTCGGCATTGACCAGGGCAAAAGCCCCAGCGGGCAGGCTGTCGAAGAACATCTTCTTGGCGGCGATGTAGTTATCCACCGTCTTGTGGAAGTCCATGTGGTCACGCGTCAAGTTGGTGAAGATACCGCCGGCAAAGGTGATGCCCTCGATGCGCCCTTGCACGCACGCGTGAGAGCTCACTTCCATGAAGGCATATTCACAACCGGCCTGCACCATCTCGTGCAAGAGGCGGTTGAGTTCCAAGTGCTCGGGCGTTGTCTGCTTGGCCGGCGTCTCGACAGTGTCAATGATGTTCTTGACCGTCGACAACAGTCCGGCCTTGTGGCCCATCAGCCGCGCCATCTCATAGAGCAGTGTCGCTGTGGTGGTCTTGCCGTTGGTACCGGTGACGCCCACCAGTTTCAGCCTCTTAGAGGGGTGGTCAAACCACTCGTCGGCGAGGTGTGCGACGGCTAGGGCACTGTTCTCGACCTGTATGTAGGTGACCCCTTGCTGCAACGATTCCGGCATGCGCTCGCACACGATGGCGCGCGCACCTGCAGCCACCACGTCACCGATGAAGCGATGGGCATCGACGGCGACACCATTGATGGCGACAAACATCACGCCCTCACGGGCCTTGCGTGAGTCGTTGATCAGGTCAGTGATTTCGATATCAGTATCGCCCACCACCTTGAGTGGCTTGATGGACGTGAGCAGTTGTGATAATTTTTTCATGATGTTATGCATGTTATGTCTTGTTCAGTATTTAGTGGTTTCTTAATCTCAGGTCTATGCGCTGTCCGCGGGTATAGGCCGAGCCTGCGCTCAAGCTCTGGCCCGTCACCATGCCTGCCCCGGTAAAGTGGACGGTCAGTCCGGCATCCTCAAGCATCTTGATGGCTTCACGGATGTCCAGGCCGAGCACGTTAGGCACACCCTTTTCCGCCCTGGACGGACGGGCATACTGATGCACCGACGAGAGGCCAAATCCTCGCTTGAGGTGATTGGCTGAACGGTCGCTCATCGAGGCAAACAGCGTGGGATAGTACTTTGCGTCCTTATCGTTATCCTTGTCGGCCACTACACCAACCGTAGGCACGCCCAGCAGGCCACGCGCATACATCTTGCGGGCAATGTTTTTCAATACGATGCCGCTGCTTGCGCCGGCGCCACGGTCGGCACCCAGCATGAGCACGATGCAGGAATATTTGGGCTTCTCATAAGGGAAGAATCCGCAGAAAGCCAGACGCTTCACTGCGCCATACTGTCCACTGGCGTTGGTGAAGGCCGTACCTGTCTTGCCGGCAATCTCCACCTTGTCGTCCTGTACCCACTTGCGGGCGGTACCCGCTTTTCCCCACACCACGTCATGGAGCATGATGCGCAGTTTGCGGGCATTCTCGGGCGAGCACACCTGCTTGCGGACGTAGGTCACCGGAATAATCGAGTCGGGCTCACCCTCACGGGAAAGCTTCTTGACCAGATGCGGACGCACGAACTTGCCGTCATTGGCGATGGCGTTGTACATGGCCAGCGTGTACAAGGGCGGGATGGTCGTGGCATAGCCATAGGCCTGGCGCGTCAGCGACAGTCTATCCCAGTTCTTGTCGCCGAGCACAGGGAAGTTGGGCGTCGTCTCACCACCGATACCCGTATTGAACGGCTCAAAGAATCCCATCTGCTCCAGTCGCTTGCGGAAACCACCGGGATTCTTGCCGTAATCCTGGACGATGAGTTTGGCCATACCGATGTTGGAGGACGTCTCGATAATCTCACGAGGCGTGCGGGTTGCCGCACCGTGAGGCCTATCACTGATGTTGCGTCCGGCATACATCCAATCCGATCCGGTCGGGATGGGTTTTTCTATGTCGGTGACGATACCGTCCTCGAGGGCCACCATCATCGAGATCGTTTTCACGACCGAACCCGGCTCATAGCCCAGCACCGCATGGTTCACACCCTCGACATACTCGCCAGTGGTCTTATTGAGCTCCAGGTTGCTGATGGCCTTGATCTCTCCGGTAGCCACCTCCATGAGCACGCAGGTACCCCATTCGGCACCGGTCTCAATGCACATGTTGTTCAGTTCGTTCTCCACGATGTCCTGCAACTGCACGTTGATGGTCGTGGTGATGTCATAGCCGCACACGGCGGGAACGCTCTCGGCAGGAACGATGCCGTTGGTGAGCTGGATGTGCTTGGCAATGCCAGGCTTGCCATACAGCAGGGAGTCGAGCGCCATTTCCAATCCCGACCTGCCGTGGATGCTGGAACTCAACGAGTCCTGCCCCACGTTGCCGATACTGCGCGACGCCATGTCACCATAGGGCTTCATGCGTCGGCTGTGCTTCTCGTAGTAGAAGCCGTTCTTGTTCTTGGCACGACGCAGGAAGGGGAAACGTCTCACGCGCTCATACTCGTTGTGGGTGAGCATGCGGGTGAACAGCCTGTAAGCGCGGTTCTTGCGACCCTTCTTGCCGTCGGGTCCCACCTGTTTTGCAGCGTCAAGGATGTTCCGACGGTCCTGCAGCAGTTTCTGCTTCCACTGCACGGCAGTCATCGAGGGGTCGAAAGCGGCCAGGCTGTCGCACAACGGCCCGATGTCCTTCATGAGGGTGTCCTCCTTGATGCCGTCGGTAAACCAGTCGATGCGCAGCACGTAGTACTGGAGATTGGCAGCGAGCACCGTTCCGTTGTCGGCCAGCAGTTTGCCGCGCTCGGGCTCAATGGAAATGGTGTCGGTCAGCACCAGGTCGGCCTTGCGGTTCCACTCGGCTGCCTGGACCACGGTGGTCTTGAACATGCTCCAAATGATCGTAATGGAAAACAAAAGCATGATTCCCACCACGATGGCATAGCGCATCAGGATATGTCGTTTATTGTTGTTCTTCATTGTTGTGTCTGGCTTTTCGGGGTCATTACTTGCTCTTTAACTCAGTGGGGGGGTCCTTGGGAGCCGTCAAGCCCAAGTGACGCTGATACATGAGCTTGGTCATCTCACTCTCGCGTATCATGGAATTGTAGCGTGCACTCGAATTGACCAAGTCGGTCTGCGCGTTGGCTAGCTCGGTGCGCAAGGAGATCACCTCCTCCATGCTGCGCTGGCACACGTACTTGTTGGCAATATAAGTCAATGCCATAATCACCAGCGCGATGATATAGACCGCGTTGCGTTTAAAGAAGTCCAGCGAGAAGAAGCGGCCCTGAAAGATTCCCTTGCCCACCTTCTTGCCTGTTGCTGCTGTATAGCTTTTACGTTCGCCCATGTTGTTATTCTGTGATAAAAAAGTCTATTGAATTGATATTAACGGATTTACTCTTCATTGCCGGTAAGCGGCATCAGCTCGGCCACGCGTAGCTTGGCACTGCGCGAGCGGGGGTTGCGCTCGACCTCGGCCTCGTCGGGGACGATCACCTTGGAGACAAGCTTCCACGGCGTATTCACGCGGCCATAGAAGTCCTTCTCCTGACGGCCCTCGATGTTTCCCGTACGCATGAAGTTCTTGACCAGGCGGTCCTCAAGTGAGTGGTAGGTGATGACAGCTAGTCGCCCACCCGGGTTCAGCACCTCGAGAGACTGGACAAGCAGCCTGCGCAAGGCTTCAAGCTCGCCGTTCACCTCGATGCGTAGTGCCTGGAACACCATCGACAGTTCTTTCTTCTCCTGCGACGGCTTGAGCAGCGGACGCACGGCAGCGACGAGTTCACCCGTTGTATTCATCGGACGGGCCTTGACCAATGCTGCGGCCAGCCGGCGTGATTGGCGCAACTCGCCATACAGGTAGAGGATGTCGGCCAGACGTTCCTCGCTGTAGGTGGCCAGCAGGTCGCGGGCCGTGAAGGTGGCACTGCGGTTCATGCGCATGTCAAGCGGCGCATCGGCACGGAAAGTGAAACCGCGCTCTACAGCATCAAAATGGTGAAACGACACCCCCAGATCAGCAAGAATGCCGTCAACGCCGTTACAGCCGTAATAACGCACGAAATTCTTGAGATAGGCGAAATTTGCGTGTGCAAATGTAAACCTCGCATCCTGCAACCGGTTGTTCCAAGCATCCATATCCTGGTCCATTCCAATGAGTCGTCCATTGGGACCCAAACGCTCCAAAATGGCACGACTGTGACCGCCGCCGCCAAATGTGACGTCAACGTAGGTGCCATCGGGCTTGATGCCAAGTCCGTCAATGCTCTGTGAGAGCAGTGCAGGTATGTGATATACAGTCTGTTCCATTGCTATCGACTTGCTACAGGGGTGTGTCTCCTTATCCCGTTTTTTGGGGACTCCAAAGGTACTACATTTTTTTCAATGATTTGCAATTACAAACCAAAAATTTACAATATTGAAAACAAATTTTGTTAACAGGCCTTGTTAATAACTTTATGCATATTGAAAATCAACAATTTACGTGCGAAATTTACAAGTGCAACACCCACCCATTTTTTCGCCTCCAAAATCACCAATCCCCTGTTTATGGGAGATTCCGGAAAGGCAGGAAAAAAGCCCAGGTAAAGATTTAACATATTTTATGAATCAGAAATGTATTTTTAGAAAAATTCTACCTATTTTTGCACCATCGAAAAGTCTGTCCTGATGATGTGTTTCACCACGCCCGCAGTACACGACTTGAGACCCATAACCAGACAAAAAACTACCAATCAACAGAAGAGGTCGAGACGATGGAGGAACAAGCGATTCAATATCATTTTCCAACTGGCACAACACTGCTGGCCAACACGCCATTTTATTACTATGACATGGAGGTGCTGCGCGCCACATTACGTGAAATCAAACGCAATATCGACGGGTATCCGTTCATGGTTCACTATGCCGTTAAGGCCAATGGTAACCCAAAGATACTCAAGGAGATAATAAATCACGGAATGGGTGCCGACCTCGTGAGTGGCGGCGAAATACGCGCTGCTCTTGACGCAGGTTTAAAGGCGGCAGATATGACCTACTCGGGCGTGGGGAAAAACGACTGGGAAATCAGATTAGGCCTGTCTTACGGCATCGGATTTTTTAATGTCGAGTCGGCTGCCGAGATGGAGGTCATCAACGAGATTGCCGGCGAGATGAACACAACGGCGCACATTGCCATCAGGGTCAATCCAGACATCGATGCCCACACCCACCGTTACATCACCACCGGCACCGCCAGTAACAAGTTCGGCATCACCATCGACGAACTCGACCAGGTTGTGAACCTGGCCACTTCCCTACCCCACATTCACTTGTACGGGCTTCACTTCCACATCGGTTCCCAGATTACCGACATGCGACCCTACATGATGCTGTGCGACACCGTTAATCATCTGCTCGATCACTACGAGGGCATGGGCATCCACTTTGAAATCATCAATGTGGGCGGCGGATTGGGCATCGACTATTCATGCCCCGACAAGCACCTGATTCCCGACTTCAAAACCTATTTCGACATCTATAAGCAGCACCTCAAGCTGCGCCCCGGACAGCGCCTCCACTTCGAACTGGGCCGAGCCATTGTGGGTCAATGCGGAACGCTGATTTCCAGAGTTTTATACATCAAGGAGAACCGCGGCAGGAAGTTTATCATCCTGGATGCAGGCATGAACGATCTGATCCGTCCCGCCCTGTATGATGCCAACCATGCCATCCAGAACCTGACCTCGAGATCACAGGAGCAAGCCCTGTATGACGTAGTGGGTCCCGTGTGCGAGTCGAGCGACGCGTTTGGCCACGACTACAGTCTGCCCACTACCCGTCGAGGAGACATCATCGCTATCCGGTCGGCCGGTGCTTATGGCGAATCGATGGCATCGACCTACAACATGCGTCCCCTGCCATCCATCGTCACGAGCGACGACTAACAACACGGCACATCACACTTCCCATTATCCATAGGTTACATCTACTTATCAGACAGCAAGTTAATTGCAATGTCGCAAAAAAATTCAAAAAAAATTATTGAAATCTATAGCAACTTAAAAAATAAGTGGTACATTTGCAATTAGATATTAAAATGTGATTTCATGGATAAAATTGATACTCTGGACAAGAAAATTCTGGAAATCGTGATGAATAATGCACGTATTCCCAGCAAAGACGTTGCACAGGTTTGCGGCGTGTCACGCGCAGCTGTACATCAACGCATCCAGCGCCTCATCGATGAAGGAGTCATCACCGGTTCGGGATACAACGTGAATCCCAAGCTGCTCGGTTACTCCACCTGCACCTTTATCGGGCTGACCCTTGAACGCGGTTCCATGTACCGCACCGTCGTGCCTGAACTGCTCAAAATCAAGGAGGTGGTAGAGTGCCACTTCACTACGGGTCACTACACCATGATGATTAAGGTATATGCACGCGACAACGAGCACCTGATGTCGCTGGTCAACGACCACATCCAGAACATCGACGGCGTTGCCGCCACCGAGACGCTGATCTCGCTGGAACAAAGCATCAGCCGCACGTTGCCCATCTGCTATGACAAGTAACAAACACTCGATTCAACCATTCTTCACCATTAAGAACTTTTTGACGACCTTATCACGCAATCTCATAAATTGTGTGTAATTAGCCTTCTTGAACACTTAGATTGATTTTTTATTTGTACTTTTGCAACAGATAAAAAATGACCTCTTTTTTTCTATGACAACACCGACAATGGATAACAACAGATACTGCGTTATCATGTGCGGCGGCGTGGGTAGCCGTTTCTGGCCCTTCAGCAAGACCGCAAAACCTAAACAATTCATTGATTTCTTCGGGACGGGGCGCTCACTGCTGCAGACCGCCTTTGACCGCATCGAGGGGATCGTGCCGCTCGACAACATCATCCTGATCACCAACGAGAGTTACGCACCGCTCATCAGGGAGCAACTGCCCGAAATCAAAGATTCACAGATTCTGCTTGAGCCTGCCCGTCGCAACACTGCGCCGTGCATCGCATGGGCAGCCCATCACATCAAGGCCATCAACCCCAACGCCAAGATGATGGTGGCCCCCAGCGACCACCTGATCATCAATGTGGAGAAATTCAGGCAGTGCGTCATCAGCGCCTTTGAATTCATCGAACGTCACGACGCTCTGGTCACCATGGGCATCAAGCCCAGCAGACCCGAGACGGGCTATGGCTACATCCAAGTGGGCGAGCACATCGAGGGCAACTTCTCGGCAGTCAAGACCTTTACCGAGAAGCCCAACGAGGATCTGGCACGAGTATTTATTGAGACGGGCGAGTTCTTCTGGAACTCAGGCATGTTCTTCTGGAGCGCCGACAGCATCCTCAAGGCGCTCAATGACTGTGCCCCCGAGGTGAACATTGTCTTTGAGAAAGGCAAGCAATACTTCGGCACCGAGCAAGAAAGGGAATTTATCGACACCAACTTCGAGGCCTGTCCCAGCATCAGCATCGACTTTGCCGTCATGGAGAAGGCCCCCAACGTCTATGTCGAGACGGTGGACTTCGGCTGGAACGACCTGGGAACCTGGGGCTCCCTGTATGACCACTCGCCCAAGAACAAGGATGGCAATGTCACCCAAAAGTGCAAGGCTCTCATGTTCAACAGTCACAACAACATCGTCGCAATCAAGGGCGATAAACTGCTGGTGGCGTCAGGCCTTGAGGGATATATTGTCGCCGATGTCGACGACGCCCTGCTTATCGTCCCGCTGGAAGAGGAACAGAAGATCAAACTCTATGTCAACGAGGTAAAATCCAAATTCGGGGACAAGTACCTGTAACCCGAAAGGAACATAACAGATTAAACACAGTCACGGGACTCCTGCTCTCAATGAGCGAGTCCCGTGACTGCTATTAGTTGATGAAGTGGTATCGGCGATTACCGCCACTTCGCGTCGTTAACATTTCACTGCGGCTGTTGTGAAGGGGCATTCTCGCGTGGACGAGCCAACAACTCAAAGGTATCGACATAAATCTCGGTGGTGAAGCGCTTCACCTGATTGCGGTCCTCCCAGGCACGCGTGCGCAGGCGTCCCTCCAGGTAAATCTGGGTGCCCTTGCGGATGTAGCGCTCGGCCACCTCGGCATTCTTACCCCACATGACGATGTTGTGCCACTCGGTGCGCTCGGGAACCTGCACACCGTTAGCGTTGGTATAGGCTCGGTCGGTGGTTGCAAGAGTGAAAGATGCTACCGGCTGATTCTGTGCGACATATCGCACATCAGGGTCTTTTCCCACACGACCCAAAAGAATGACTTTATTAACTGACATGATAGAATGGTATTTGTTTTATTATTTATAATGTGATGTTTATTTTTTCTTTCTTCTAGCATCCGGTGCCCTTGAGTGAAAGACCCACCCGCTCATGCAGGCCGAACAGCAGATTCATGATATGCACCGCATTGCCTGCTGATCCCTTGAGCAGCACGTCCATCACAGCATGCACCGTCAGGTATCCGTTCTGGCCATGCTTGTCAAGATGCAAGAGGCACTTGTTGGTGTTCTCGACATCGGCAGTGACGATGGGCCGGTCAACGATAAACACAAAATTGTGGTCATCGTAGTACTGCTCGTAGAGCTGAGCTATCTTCTCGCGGTCAAGCCCACACTTGAAACGAGCCGTCACGGCAATCGTCCTGCGCTCGGCAAGGGGTGTCACAGTCACAGTAAGGGGTTGGCTGAAATCCGACTGGCACTGCCTCAAGGCAAAAGCCACTTCCTGCTCCTGGTCATGGGCCCACTGGGCTGTCGTCATCCCGTCAAGGGTCTTACCTTCCTGGGTGAACATGGATTGGCCGACGGCTACCTGCAGTTCCAAGGGACTGTTCAGCAACATGTTGCGAGCCAGCGGCATCACTGCGAGCAACGATGCGACAGCGGCACAGCCAGGCATTGTCACCAGTCGCGCATCATGCACGAGCACACGTCGCTGCATCTCGCTCAGGCCGTAGGTCCACGGCCTGTCCTCGCCATGGTCCAGGTTGTGACTGCCGCTCAGGTCGATGACACGCACGTCATCGGGGACAGCAAGCTTTGATAAAAGCGAGGCCACCTCGGCACGGGTTCCGCACAGATACACCAAGTCCACATCGTCGAGCGGTCCCTCGGCAACAGCCATCAGGTCACACTCACCGACAATGCCCGGCACCAACCTGTCCAGGCGGGTGCCAGCCACATCTCTTGCCTGCACCCATTTCAACTCCACGTCAGGATGGTTGATGAGCACACGCAGCAACTCGGCGTCGGGCAAATCCCCACATCCGATGATACCGACTCTTATCATTCAATGCCGGGCGTTTGCGTCGAGCTGATGACGATGGGTGAATTCTTGGGCATGAACTGCTCAAATACAGCTTGAGCCTGCTCATGGGTAACACCCTCGGCAAGAATAGCCACCACGGTATCGGCACCTGCGATGGTTCCCAGCACCTCAGGAGGACGGCTCATGTCGATATCATAAGCCAAGCCGGGAGCATAGCCATTACGCGTTTTAATCACGGCAAGATTACCCGAGAAGGTCACCGACACAAGGCCCACCTGCTTGGCAGCGTGAGCATCGGTCTGGCGCATACTCAGCAACCGGTCTTGCAGCTGGTTGCTGTCGGGAATGATATACATGTACGTATTGCGGTCGGTAGCAACCTTGGAAATCTTCAAGGCCTTCAAGTCGCGCGACAACGTTGCCTGAGTCACATTGATATTGTGCTCACGCAGCATGTCTGCCAACTCACTCTGACTGCCGATGCAGTTCGTCTTGATCAGGTCAGTGATCAATTGTAAACGGTCACGTTTTCTTTTCACGAGTACTTTCTTTTTTCTAGGTTTCTTTGTTAATGTCGTCTCCATTTTGAACTATATATACTTTAAAAATTGGTTACTCATGCAAAGGTAATGACTTTTTGCAAACGAACAACATAATTATAGACTTTTTTTACTGAATTCCACCCAAATTAGTGAATTTTAATGACATATTCATCATATTCGGTAAGGTTCAGCCCTTTGCACATTACAAGACTATGTCGTCATGCGGTTTTTTATTAATTTTTTCCAGTCTTCTTCAGGATATTCCTGGTCATGTACAGGGGGTCGCGTTTGAATTTGTCCCATGCGACAATCAGTTGGGGCTTCAATGCAACGATGAGGCGATGAGCGGGGGTCAGGTTGGTGGGATCCTTCTCGATTTGCTCGATATAGTCCAGCAGGTTGAAGCACATGGTATATTGACCGGCCGAGAGGATGGCCTGGGGCATACCGGTAGCCTTCTCCTGGTCGGTGAACCACAGGGTGGTACCCATGCTGGCGGCGTGCTCACTGTTCTGCTGCATGGCCTCGCTGGGAGCCAGATACTTGGGCAGTGCACTGTTGGTACTCCAGCGCTCCTCGGGGCACAGCTCATAAATCGTATTGGTAATCCTGCGGTTGGTCCAGTCAGGATCGTCATACAGCATGCTGTAATTCAATTGGCGCATGCGTTTCAGGAACACCTCGCTACTCATCATGATGACCGACTTGGCGCGGTTCATCAACATTGACTCGAGGGTGGCAAACTTGAGATGACTGATGAAAGTGGCATTATTACCGATAAAGGTCTTGGCGATGGTGCTGAACATCTTGTTCTTCAAGAGAGCACCGACGAAATTGGCCAGCGCCACAATAGCCAGGATGACCGACATCACACCGGTCCAGAAACCGCTACCGAGCACGAGGGCGACAATGAACAAGACTGAAGCCACGGCCAAAGAAATCAGGCCATAGTTGCGCAGACGTCCCAATGTCAGCTTGCCGACGCTCTTGGGCATCATCTGCTCACAAGGCTCATAACCGGCCATATAAGGGCTGGCCACATCACTGACGATGACCAGGTCAAGCGCCTTGTCGGTGCGGCTCTTGTCCTCACGGTAATGGTTCCTGCGCTCCTCGGCCTTCAATATGGACTCAATGCCCTGATTGTCGCTCACACCGCCATCCATGATGCCGAAACGGTCATCGATACCACGAACAACTTCGCGCTGCTGTGATACCTTGAAATCATCAGGATACATCATCGGCTCAAAGCCGCTCGGGAAACACGACGAGCAAGCCATTGCCTCGCCTGCCGTGATGTGGCGGGCCACCTTCAGGCCGATATTGTGCTTGTTGTTGCCGAACACGCCGTAATAGAGTCTGTCGCCCGTCGTCGTCCGTCCCTCGGTAACGCGGAAGCGGAACGGCAGCGAGTAGTCAAAGTCGGTCGCCAGCGCGGTGTAATCCTTTACGGGGATGTGCTCAAAGTTGTCGATGATGTCACCCATCACGGCACCCTTAAACAGGTATTTGTCATAGATGCCGGCCATGATCTTGATGCTCGAAGCCTCACGATTGGCCTTCTCGGCACTCATTCCCTGCAATGCCTTCACAACCAAGTCCTCATTGCACAAGAAGTCAAACACCTCTTCAACCATATCATCCACTGGCTGGCGATGCGCCAGTGCCATCATGTACTTCATCGCAGGTATCGTACCACCCGACACCGACGAGAGTGCGGACACACAGCTCAACAACGTGCGGCCGTCTTCAAGTTTCAAGCTGTTCAGAAATGATAATGCACCCAAATCGAACGTGGCAGCTCTGTATCCGCCACCGGAGAAAGTTAAACCAATGTTCAAATCGTTTTCCATAACTTCAAGATTTTAAGTTTCAAATTATTATTCCACAAATTTAGGCATAATTCCTGATTATTCGGAGAAAAAACATAGTCTTTTTAAAAAAACATGCTATCGACGACGTCCTGGCGAGGCCATCATGCCATTTTTCCGGGCTGAAACCCCAAAGCCCCCACAATAATCTGCAGTCATACTCCTGGTTCCGATTATGGGCAGGAATATGACTGCAGATGATTCCAGTCTCGCGCAGACCGATTAATTTCCGTTCAATATCATGTCGATAAGGACAGTCACGTCATCGATATCGACGCTACTGTCATCATTGACATCGGCATTAGGCGAATATGCTCCGCCATTAAGAACTAAACCTATAAGGGCCGTCACGTCGTCGATATCCACAACGCTATCGTTGTTGACATCGCCGCGCAGACCAGGATCATCGCCGGTGTCAATACCCTCGATGTGCTGGAAGTTGCACCATTTTGCTGCATTCCTGTAGCGTTCCAGGCTGCGCATGGGCACATATAGGGTGGCGTTCTGGTAAACAGCGTCGGTAAAGTCGCTGCCGCACACGGGAGGCATGGCAGCAAGGCAGGTCACACGGGTGATGCCCGTGATGCTGCCGAAAGCACTGGCACAGATTTCGACGAGCGTCGAGGGTAATTCCACCTCGGTGATCGAAGTGGCCTCACGGGCGGCCTGCCTGGCAATGACGGTAACTCCCTCGGGCACACTGAGCAAGCTCTGCTGCCAGCCGGTGGGAACGCCCACCAGGGCGGTCAGTCCTGCAGGAACATTACCCTCGGCACGATCAGCATCAGGCTTGTCGGTTTGGCCGCCGGTGGCATAGAGGCAACCATTATAGGCCGTGAAGTATTCACTGCCTGGAGCCACGGTAAAGGCCCGCAACGATGTTGCTCCCACGCAGGGGTTACCCGTGATGGTGGTCACCGTCGTGGGGATGGTGACGGTGGTCAGGTTGGTGCAGCGAAAGTAGGCATTCATGTTGATTGTCAGCAAACCCTCGGGCAGATATGCCGTGGTGAGGGGGCAACGGGTAAAGGCTGCTCCAACGATTTCCTCGAGCTTGCCGTTACTGGTGACCGACGTGAGGTTGGTGCACATGCTGAATGCCTGATGTCCCACAAACTTGACATTCTTGAGGTTGATGCTGGTGAACGGATTGTCCTGCAGCGCACAGCTGTCGAGTTTGACCATCGTGCTGGGCAGGTTCACACTGGTGAGGTTGCAGCTGCCAAAGCACATCATTCCGATCTCCTCCATGCCTTCGGGCAGGGTGAGGCTGGTGAGGTTGGTGCAGTAGAAGAACACATGTCGGCCCAGCCGCTTCATGCCCTGGGGCAAGGTGATGCTGCTCACCTGACTGTTGCTGAAGCAGCTGTTGCCGATTTCACAGTCGGGATTGGGGATGTTCACCCGGGTGAGCAACGTCTCGGAGAAGGCGCCCATGCCGATGCGCGTGATACCCGCATGGAAATTCACCGTCTTGAGCGTGGGATTGCCGTAGAATGCGTAGTCACCAATTTCGGTAATCTGCTCCGGTATGGTGATTGAAGTGAGATAGGTGGTGCCGCTCTCGCTGAACTGGGTGGGCTTGGCTCCAGGGGCCGCGATGATTTTGGTTTTCTCCTTGTTGGTGAGCATGGTGTAGGTGACATTGCCCTGTGTCGAGGCCAAGTGCGCAAAGTAGGGGTTACCGGCCAGTACGGTCATTCCCGCCAGACGGTTGTTGTTGAAAGCCGTCTCGGCAATGAACTGCATGGTCGTGGGCAACTTCAACGAGCCCACCTCGGTATAGGAGAACGCGCCCCCATCGATAAAGATGAAGCCCTCGGGCAACTGCAGGATGGCTTGTTCATTGAGTTTGCACTTGTAGAATGCGTTGGCGCCGATGCCCACCACAGTATAAGTCACGCCGTTGTAAGTCACCGAGGTCTTGAAATCGGCCGAGACAAGGTTGCCGTAGCCTGCCCCGCTCTCGGAATTACTCTTGGGAATAATCTGCACCAAGTTGTCGGTACCTTCAATCACTTCATACTTGAATTTTCCTGAAGTGAACTGCAACTGAGCCAGCGCACACACAGCAATCAGGCTGGCGGTGAAAAGTGTAAGATATCGCTTCATTTTGGTTATGTGAGGTGGGTTATGTGAGGTGGGTTCTATAACTACCATTCAGAGCCCAATCGAGAGCAGAACCCGTTAAGCCCTCCAGTCAGGCTCTTTTTCATTTCACAAAGTTACATCTTTTTGTTCATAAAAACCTTTTTTTGCTTTCACAATTTTGGCCATTAGATTCCGTAAAAAACAGCTGTGGTGTGCAGTAGCTGCGAGGCCCTACACACCACAGGTGAGTTCTTCTAGCCGATTGTGCATTCTGACAGCACGCTTTAAAGGCTATGTTCTGCCAGCCTGTGTCACAAGAGACTAATCCCGTTTTTCTTCTTTTACCACCGTTTTGAGTTGGTATTTGATTCGGTCGTTTACTGTCTCACCGATGACTACAGATGGCAAGTTCAGGCTGATTGAATCGAGGGGGTTCTTCTTGACTATCCGCACAGCACGGACGGTATATCCGCTGCAGTGGGTGCCGTAGAGCCAGTACACGCCCCTGGAATCGCAACTCAGGCCGTTAGCATAGAAGGGCGCAACCGAGGGGAGGATGCGTGACCAATAGTCGCCCTCAACACCCTCATTGTTGAGCGAACCGCCGCTACGAAATCCTGCAGCGGGCATGAACATGGTGTTACCGTTAGGGCCGGTAACCAGGCATCCGCTCACATCATTCCTCGTGGTCCACTGCCATGTGCAATTCTGGATCAGCTCCATCATCTGTGCTTCGGTCGGCATACGCCACAAGGCACCCCAGTTCACATAGGCGGCATCATCGGCAAGCATCAGTTCCCTCCTGTTGTCGATTTCGCCAAAGAGGGTGTCGGTGTTGTACTTCGTCAATGTTTTATAGCTACCGTCGCACCACTTGTAGGTCTCCCACGTATATTCCTCCTTGGGCTCAGTTTCGCCCCACGCAAAGTAGTCACCGTACTCCTCAGGGGTGCTGGCGCCGATGTTGCACGTTGCCCACAGCGTGCCACTGGGAAGCCCCAGGTCCACATACCCATGCTCATCGGGTGCGGGGACGTCACCGCCCATGATGATGTCGATAATGGCATTAATGTCGGCAATCGTGTATTCGCCGTCGCCGTTCACGTCGGCAGCAACGGTATGGCCACCCCCCGTGAGGATGATGTCGATGAGGGAATTAATGTCAGCGACGTTCACTTCCCCGTCACCATTCACGTCACCACGCAGGTAGCCGGGCAACAAGGCCTCCTCAATCTGCTCGAAATAGGGATACCAACGCGGATCGGCCTGGTAGGCCTCCACCGTCCCGTACGGCACATAAAGCGTGCGACCCGAGAAGTCGGAATCGAGAAGATCAAACACTTGATTTCCCATTGAAATTGCCGATGGATAAATAATATAGCAGTACACATCAGCCAGGCTACTGCACTCCACGAACGCCCAGTCGCCGATGGTGGTGACGGTGTTGTGGATTGTCACGCTTGCCAGGCTAGTGCAACGCTGGAAAGCACTCTCGCCGATCGTGGTGACGGTGCTGGGGATTGCCACGTCGGTCAAGCTACTGCAACCACGAAATGCGTAGCTATCGATTACGGTAACAGTGCTGGGAATCTCCACACTCGTCAGGCCACTGCAGTCCTGGAACGTACCACCATTGATGCGGGTGACAGAATTGGGAATCGTCACGTCGGTCAGGCTACTGCAGTCCGCGAACGCAAAGGCTCCGATCGTGGTCACCGAGTTGGGAATCGTCACGGCCGTCAGGCCACTGCAACCATGGAACGCGCCAATGCTGATGACAGTGACCGAGTTGGGGATGTCCACGCTATCCAGGCTGCTGCAATTGATGAATGCACTCTCGCCGATGAAGGTGACCGAGGCAGGAATGTCCAGACTCGTCAGGCCGCTGCAACCCTCGAACGCATGATCACCGATGGCGATGACCGAATTGGGAATCACCGTGTTCATGCAGCCGGCAATCAATGTGTCGCATGCCATTTCAATGATGGCGTTGCAGCTGTCTCGGGAATCGTATTTTGGGTTGCCACTGTCCACTGTGATGCTCTCCAGGCCACTGCAGTAAGAGAATGCCCGCGGACCGATAGAGGTGAGGGTGTTACCGATGTTCAGGGTCGTCAGGCCGCTGCATTTCCAGAACGCCATTTCACCGATCGAGGCGACCGAGTTGAGAATATCCAGGTTCGTCAGGCCGCTGCAACCATAGAACGCTTGATAGCCGATGGTCGTGACCGAGGGGGGAAACGTCACGCCCGTCAAGCCTTGGCAGGCATAAAACGCTCCATCCCCGATGGAGGTGACCGAGTTGCCAATGGTCACACTCGCCAGTGCATTGCAGCCGAAGAACACTTCTCTAGCGATAGATGTTACCGAGTTACCAATGGTAGCACTAGTCAGGTTCTTGCAGTTCTGGAACGCACCTGCGCCAATGGTGGTGACCGATTCAGGAATCGTCACGCTGGTCAGACCGCTGCCATAGAACGCACTGGCGCCAATGGAGGTGACCGATTCGGGAATAGTCACGCTGGTCAAGCCACTGCAGTAATAGAACGCACCATTGCCGATGGAGGTGACAGAATTGGGAATCGACACGCTAGCCAGGCCACGGCAAACGGCGAACGCAGAGGCGCCAATTGAGGTGACCGAGTTGGGGATGATGGAGCTCTTGCAGCCCATTATCAGTGTGTTGCTTGCCGTCTCGATGATGGCGTTGCAGCTGTCGCGGGAATCGTATTGTGTATTATCTTTATCCACTGTGATACGACTCAGACCGCTGCACTCACGGAACACAGCGTTGCCGATAGAAGTAACCAATTTGGGAATCGACACGCTCGTCAGGCCAGTGCAGCCTTGAAAAGCCTGTTCGCTGATGGTGGTGAGCGAGTCGGGGAACGTCACACTCGTCAGGCCGGTACACTCAGCGAATGCCAAGCCTCCGATGGAGGTGACCGAGTTGGGAATCGTCACGCCAGTCAGGTCGGCATAGCCACGGAATGCAAAGCCTGCAATGGCTGTGACGGGATAGGTGTTGCCGCTGTGTGTGACAGTCGATGGGATGGTCACATTGCCGGTATAGGGGTTTTCTCCTCTCGTGACGGAGGCTTTGTTGCCGTCGATGATATAGTAGATATTGCCCACCTCAATAACTTCATAGGCCATGACAGTTGCTGGCAGCAGCAGGGCCAGCAACAAGAGAGCGGATATGATCAGACTTCTCATTTTCGTTTGTGTTGTGAATAGTTGTCGCAAAATTACGCTAAATAAAGATATTAAACAAGTCCCTCAACCACCAAATATACCATTACTGGTCTCCACCTCCTCTATTTTAGGCTTTTTTTAAAACGGGAGGGCTACATGTAACTATTCAGCCATTTTCCCCACGCTAAGCCGCTAAGATTTTTTGCTGGCATCCTCACTGTAGGGCCTCGCCTTGGCGTGGCCGCCCTCCACCCATCCCCCACGCTAAGCCGCTAATTCGCTAAGAATTTAATATTTAATAGGTTACGTGATTTCTTTATGATATGTCAGAAGAAATGAGATGCTTCAATCTATCAAAATGCTTCTCTATTGTAAC
>Ga0310694_10002155_pt1 | contig 20721 bp, 22 predicted proteins | sample 174DNAGHGhighgp2_FD_203884 | JGI IMG/M metagenome (GOLD analysis project Ga0310694, IMG submission 203884) | Sheep rumen microbial communities from Palmerston North, Manawatu-Wanganui, New Zealand - 1742 DNA GHGhigh gp2 (v2) (version 2) | ecosystem: Host-associated > Mammals > Digestive system... | reverse complement strand
GCTGGCGGGACGGGACTGTGGGCAAGGTACCCTTTCTCGGACCCCCCAGGCTGGCAGGGCAAGGGTTTTTCAGCGAAACGTCAGGCTGGAAAAGGAAAGAAACAGTCTGCCAAATGAAAACACCATGTCAAGGAAATTCACAAGGAAATTCTTGAATTGCGGTTTCTGTCCGTTTGTGGTAAAATATATGTTCATTTTTTCCACAGAAAGGCAGAACGATGAAGGTAGAAAAGAAAGAAGCCGGCGCATGTATGCTGGCGTTGACGATAACGACTGACGCCGAAGAGGTCAAGGAAGAGTACCGCAAGGTGCTCAACGTGTTCATTCGCAACGCCGTGGTGCCTGGATTCCGCAAGGGTAAAATACCGTTGCCCGTCTTGAAGCAGAAGTTCCAGGATGATATCAAGCAGGAATGCCAGCAGGCCTGCTTCCATGCGTTTTACAAGAAGGCGCTTGATGAGGCGGGCGTAGATCCCATCACTATCGCCGACGTTCAGAACGTTGCTTTTGCGCCTGAAACGGGTTTCTCCTGCACGGCGATCGTGGAGGTGCGTCCGGAGTTCTCCCTGCCGAAGTATCAGAAACTTGCAATCAAGGCAGGCGATACGTCCGTGACTGACGATCAGGTGGCCGCAGAGATCGAATCGTACCGCCGTGCGTTTGCGAAGTACGAGGACGCCAAGGAGGGCGCGACGGTCGCCGAGGGCGATTTCGTGTGCTTTGACTACAAGGGTGAGTTGGACGGCAAGCCGCTCTCTGAGATCGTCCCCGACCAGAAGGCCGTGTGCGAGGGCTCCGGTTTCTGGACCCAGCTCGAAGAGGGGCGCTTCCTCCCCGAGATCCTCGAGGCGCTGAAGGGCATGAAGGCGGGCGAGACGAAGGAGGGCGTTAAGGTCAAGTTCGCAAAGGATGCCGCACCGGAGCCGCTGAAGGGCAAGAAGGCCGTTTACACCATCACCGTGAAGAGTTTCCGTAGCCGCACGCTTCCGGATGACGCCGGATTTATCGCCGCGGCGAAGGTGGAGTCGATGGACGCCCTCCGTGCAGATTTCCGCAAGCGGATGGAAGAGGACGCCAAGGCGCGTGAACTTGCGTCCCGCAAGGATCAGGCGATCGACCTGCTGCTGAAGAAGTCCGACTTCGACGTTCCCCAGTCGCTCGTGCGCCGCCAGACGCAGAGCTACCTTGAGGACCTTGCCCGCCGCGCACAGTACTCGGGCCTGCCTGCGGACTACTTCGAGACGCACCGCGAGCAGATTCTCGCCGACGCGGAGAACAACGCAGTCCGACAGGTGCGACTTTCCTACATCCTCCTCGGTATCGCCGAGAAGGAGGGGCTTGATGCCTCCGAAGACGAAGTCAAGGCCAGCCTCGAGAAGATGGCCGCGGCGTCGAACGGCAAGACAACCGCCGACGACCTGCTCAAGCAGATCAAGGAACGCGACCAGCTGGAAGGTTACAAGGACCAGCTCCGCGCAGATAAGGCGCTGGACTTCGTCCTTGCCGCCGCCAAGTAACTGCAGCATCGCATAAGGAAGCGACATGACACCTAAAGCCTCGTACCTCGTTCCGATGGTCGTCGAGCAGACGTCCCGTGGCGAGCGCTCCTACGACATCTATTCCCGCCTCCTGCAGGACCGCATAGTCCTGCTTGGCGGCGAGGTGACGGACGACTCCGCCAACTCGATCGTCGCGCAGCTTCTCTTCCTGCAGGCGCAGGACGCGAAGAAGGAAATCTCGATGTACATCAACTCGCCGGGCGGCAGCGTCACGGCGGGGCTCGCCATCTACGACACGATGCAGTTCATCTCCTGTCCGGTTGCGACGTACTGCGTTGGACAGGCGGCGTCGATGGGCGCGGTGCTGCTCACCGCCGGCGCGAAGGGCAAGCGCTTTGCGCTCCCCAACGCGCGCATCATGATCCACCAGCCGTGGGGCGGAGCGGAGGGCAAGGCGAGCGACATTGAAATCACCGCACGCGAGATTCTCCGCCTCAAGGACATCCTCAACCAGATACTCGCATACCATTCCGGGAAGACCGCTGACGACGTCGTGCGCGACACCGACCGGGATCACTTCATGAGCGCGGACGAGGCGTGCGCGTGGGGCCTCATCGACAAGGTTCTCGTTCCGAAGAAGGCTTGAAATGGCTAAGAAGAAGAATGACGACCTTTCGGGGATGACGTGCTCGTTCTGCGGACGCGGCCTTGACGAGGCTGTTGTGGTGCCAGGCCCTGGTGATGCGAACATCTGCGAGGACTGCGCCCGCCAGGCGCTTGAGATAGCGGAAATCGCCCGCAACAGCGAAGAGGCCGAGAGGGCAAAGCAGTCGAAGTCGAAGAAGCAAGCGCCTGCCGAGCCAATTGGACCCGTTCCTGCGCCTCGTGAAATCAAGGATTTCCTCGACAAGTACGTAATCGGCCACGAACAGACCAAGAAGATTCTCTCCGTGGCCGTCCACAACCACTACCGCCGCCTTGAATCCACTGCCGCGAAGGCGGTGAACGGTCCCGAGTTCGCCGACGTGGAGATCGAGAAGTCCAACATTCTCCTCATTGGTCCGACTGGATGTGGCAAGACGCTCTTCGCCCGTTCGCTCGCGAAGTTCCTCAAGGTGCCGTTCGCAATCGGCGACGCCACCACTCTGACCGAGGCCGGATATGTGGGCGAAGACGTCGAGAACGTCGTCCGCTACCTGTGGCAGAACGCGAACGGCGACACAGAAAAAGCCGCTCGCGGCATCATCTACATCGACGAAATCGACAAGATAGCGTCGAAGACGGACAACGTCTCAATCACCCGCGACGTGTCTGGCGAAGGCGTGCAGCAGGCTTTGCTGAAGATACTCGAGGGAACCGTCTGCCGATTCCCGCCGAAGGGCGGACGCAAGCATCCCGACCAGGAGTACATTGAGGTCGATACCTCAAACATTCTCTTCATCTGCGGCGGCGCATTCGTAGGGCTCGACAAGATCATAGCCGAGCGTACGGGCAAGTCCGTAATTGGTTTCGTTGGCGTCGGCGGACGCGGCGGCGAAACGTCCGGTTCCCCGCTTCAGGGCGTGAGGCCAGAAGACCTGGTGAAGTTCGGCCTGATACCGGAGTTCACGGGACGTCTTCCTGTAGTCACCACGATGAGCGAACTTTCCGAGGACGATCTTGTGCGTGTGCTGACTGAGCCCAAGAACTGTCTCGTGAAGCAGTACCGCAAACTTCTCGCGATGGACGGCGTTGACCTCGAATTCGCGCCGGAAGCCCTCCGCGAACTCGCGAAGGAGGCTCTAGCCCGCAAGACGGGCGCGCGCGGACTTCGCGCCGCAATGGAGCGCATAATGACCGACGTGATGTACGATGGTGCTGGCGGGAACGCCGGACGCAAGGTCACAGTCACCGCTGAAATGGTGAAAGAGGGCTTGAAATGACGGTTTCCCTTCTGCGCGCCAAACTTCACCGCATCCGCGTGACCGAGGCGTGCCTTGACTACGTCGGGTCGCTTACGGTTGATCCCGATTTCATGGATGCGGCGGGATTCTTCCCCAACGAGAAGATCCTCTGCGCCAATGTCGAGAACGGCGAGCGTTTCGAGACCTACGTGATTCCCGGTGCGCGTGGTTCTCGCGTGTGCTGCCTCAACGGCGCCGCAGCCCACAAGGGGAAGGTCGGCGACAGGCTCATTGTCATGGCGTTCGGGCAGTTCACGCCGGAAGAGGCTGCGACCCATGCTCCACGCGTAGTGTTCTTTGACGCGGACAACAAACCCGTCCCTGCGGGGACGCAGAAGTGAGAGTAGCCGTAGGACTTTCCGGCGGTGTCGATTCTTCCGTCGCCGCCTTCATGCTGAAGGAGTCCGGCCATGATGTGGTCGGCGTCACGATGAAGCTTTGGCGCGAGGGGCGCTACAAAGGCGGTGCGCACGATGCGTGTTTCGGCGCTGGCGAGGAACTAGACATCAAGCAGGCAGCCGCGCTGGCGAAACGTCTTGGCATCGACTACCGCGCAATCGACTGCGCGGACGCATACGAACGCGAGGTAATCGCCTACTACCGCGAGACATCGCTTTCGGGACGTACCCCCAACCCGTGCGTGTTCTGCAACGCCCGCATGAAGTTCGGCCTTCTGCCGAAACTCGCCCGCGAGTGCGGACTCGACTTCGATGCGTTCGCCACCGGACATTACGCGCGCATCCTTCACCGCGATGGACGCTTTGCCGTTCAGCGTGCCGTTGACGAAGGCAAGGACCAGAGCTACTTCCTATACCGCCTCTCCCAGGAACAGCTTGCGCACACCATGTTCCCGCTTGGCGGATTGACAAAGCGCGAGGTACGCGCCTACGCGCATGAACACGGGCTCGTCATGGCGGACAAACCCGATTCGCAAGATTTCTACTCCGGCGACAGAAACGAGCTTATCGGCGTAGAGGACCGTGAAGGGGAAGTGGTGGACGAGTCGGGCCGTGTGATCGGTCGCCACAAGGGCTACTGGCACTACACGATCGGACAGAGGAAGGGGCTTGGCATCGCCTCTCCGAGTCCGCTTTACGTTGTGCGCATCGACTCCTGCGCCAACAGGGTCGTGCTTGGCGAGCGCGAGTCGCTTGTCTCGCATGATTTCCGCGTGGAAGACGTTAACTGGATGGGTGCGACGGAGACGGACGCGGTAATTCCCTGCCGCGTGAAAATCCGCAGCACAGGCGAACCACGCGGCCCCGTGACGTTCCAAAGCGGAATCTGCACCGCGCCGGATGGGATCATGGGTGTAACGCCGGGTCAGTCAGCGGTCTTTTACGGCGCTGACGACGAGATCCTCTGCGGCGGCGTGATTTCCGTACCGCAAGCCTGATGCTTAGCTGCGTGCGGCTTCGGAGATTTTCGCGAGCAGTCCCTCGCGGGCCGTTTCAAACTCAGGAGCGTCGCTCTTGATGTTGTTCCAGTCGATGAACGCCTGCTGCAGCGACATGAAGAACGCACGGGCCTCGTCGTTCGTCGTGAACTTGTACTCCGTGAAGAGAGCCTTCTCAACGACGTCGAACATGATCTTCTGGCGTTCCTCCGGAGTGGAGGCGTCAACCTCGGAGAATGCGTTCTGCTGGAGATAGACGGTGTCGAGGAATTCGCTCTTCAGGTAGTCCGTGAAGTCCGCGAGGCTCGTTCCCTCTTCGCCGACGACCTTCATCATCTGTCCCACCTCGTTACCCTTGCGCAGAAGAGTGCGCGCCTTTTCGACGCGGGCGGTGTCGATGATGGAAGTGTATTGGCTCCAGCTGTCGAGCGGGTCGATGGCAGGGTAGCGACGTGCGTCGGAACGGGCGCGGCTGAGGCCGTGGAACCCGCCAACGACCTTAAGCGTTGCCTGCGTGACGGGTTCGTCGAAGTTGCCGCCGGCGGGAGAGACCGTGCCGCCGATCGTGACGGAACCGGTTGAACCGTCCTTCAGCTTCACGCGTCCAGCACGCTCGTAGAACGCCGCGATGCGCGATTCGAGGTAGGCAGGGAACGCCTCTTCGCCAGGGATTTCCTCAAGGCGTCCGGAAAGTTCGCGCATGGCCTGCGCCCAGCGGCTGGTGGAGTCCGCAAGCACTAGCACGTTGAGCCCCATCTGCCTGTAGTACTCGGCGAGCGTCACAGCCGTGTACACTGAAGCTTCGCGCGACGCAACGGGCATCGAGGACGTATTGCAGATGATCACCGTGCGGTCCATCAGTTTCTTGCCTGTGCGCGGGTCGTCGAGTTCGGGAAACTCCTTGAGCATTTCCACCACCTCGCCGGCGCGTTCACCGCAAGCGGCGGATACGACGATATCGACTTTCGCGTAGCGGGCTGTGGTCTGCTGCAGAACCGTCTTGCCCGCGCCGAACGGGCCAGGAATGCAGTAAGTGCCGCCAACTGCGACGGGGAAGAACGTATCAATGGTACGCACCGAGGTGACTAGCGTTTCAACTGGCGCAAGGCGATCTACATAGCACTTGATCGGCACCTTGACTGGCCAGCGCTGCATCATCTGTACCTTTGTCTCGCCGCCATCTGGGCCTTGCAGCGTTGCGATGTCATCTACAACGGTGTAGTCTCCGGCGGGGGCGAGGTCTTTGACAGTCCAGGAACCGGCGAACGAGAAGGGAACCATGATCTTGTGGTGGAAGATTCCCTCCGTGACCCATCCGAGTTCCTCGCCTGCGGTCAGGCACGCATCCGGCTTGGCGGTGGGATGCCAGTCCCATTTCTTCTCGCGGGGGAGTCCGGGCAGGTACATCCCTCGCTGGAGGAAGAAGCTGCGTTCCTTGCCTTCGGACTTTTCCACTTCCCTTGCGAGTTCCGGCAACGGGTTCTGGAGACCGTCGTACACCTGCGTGAGGATGCCGGGACCGAGCTCCGCGGCGAGAAGGTTGCCTGAGAACTCAACACGGTCGTCAACCATCAGTTCGGTGGTGGACTCGAACACCTGCATGTCGCAGCGAGTGCCGCGCACGCGGACGATTTCCGCCATCAGTTTCTTGTCGCCCAAGACGGCGTACCCCACTTCGTTCTGGGCGACGGCACCGTCGAACGCGACCGTGATCATGTTGCCGTTTACGGCTACGATTTTTCCTGTTGCTTGCATGTAAGTTATTCCTTCAGGACCGATCCGGGCGCGGACGCCGCTGTCAGCCGGTTGAAAACTTCGTTGCCCGCGTCCGTCCCGAGGGCGGAGCGGCGTATGGATATGGCGAGCCGGATTGCGTATGTGAACGCGGCGGCGGACGAAAGCGGGGAGGCGACTGGCGTAAGTTCACCCGCCGCGTCCCAGCGCACTTGGTCTAACAGGCGTTCGCGCTTCGCGGGGTCCTTCTCCTGGAACGCGGCGGCGATGCGGCTCGTCCAGTAGAGCGAACAGCCTGCGACTGGGCGACGCCACTTGGCGGGATCCTGCCCGGCGATGCGCGCGCGCTCTGCGGCGGCGGCGTTACGGAGCTGCGTCTCGAGGTCGCGCCAGTGCTCTGCAACGGGATGGCTTGACGGCGCACAGGCAAGGACCGCTTCAATTCCCGCCGTTGCCTTTTCCCCGATCTGTTCGCGGCATGAGGCGAGGAAACGCTCCATAGTGATTGGAGCCGGTCCGTCAAGCAATAGGGACGGAAGAGAGGCGATAAGGTAGTCGGCAGCCATTTGCCTGTGTCACTTGAGAAGTGCGGCGAGGTCGGGGCGCAGACGCTGTGCGAGCGCCTCGGCGATGGCGGAGTCGGTGAAGTCGTGCTCCACGCGGCCGTTGTCCAGCTTCACAGTGAAACCGACACCGGTCGTTTCGTCAGATACTACTTTCACACCGTTCAGCGACTGGGCGGCGAGCTGGGCGCGGATGGCGTCCGCAAGCTTTGCGGAGACGGACACTTCCGCCCCTGCGGCCCCGGAGACAAGTTCCTTGATAGCAGTGCCGGCGATTGCGACGGCGTCGGCTGCGAGAGCGGCCTTGACGTCCTCCGCAAGCAGGTTCGTGAGAAGGCGGGTGACGTCCTCCTTCACCTTGAGTATGGTGTCGCGCGCTGCCTGGTGGATTGTTTCCTCGGCACGGGCGGCGTACGCCTTTGCGTCGGCTTCCGCCTTTTCGCCGGCGGCCTTCGCATCGTCCTGCGCGTTTTTCACAAGCGCTTCTGCCTTCTCTTTCGCCGCCGCGACAATGGCGGCGGCCTCGGCGTTTGCCTTCTCGACGCCGTCGTGCTGGATCTTCTCCAGGAGTTGCTGTAGTTCTTCAGCCATAGTTCCTCCAAAAAAGTTATACTTTATTATACACTTCCCCGCGTGAAAAGTCACGCACAATGTTTCCGCATATTTTTATGCGAAAGAAGGTGTTTGTTTTTCATTCAACACGGATGTTCCGAAATATGATATACTATGTTGCGTTGAGCCTTTCAGACGCGCAAGGTCGTTTCTGCGAGTTCCGTCAAGTCGTGCGACTTGTCTCGCGAATGGCGCGAATATGATGGGTTCTGTGATCGTGTCGATTTTGGAAATGAACATTGTAGAAACTTTGAGTTCAGCCGGGATCATCCCGGTGATCGTCATAGAGGACGAGGCGAAGGCAGTGCCGCTTGCCCGCGCACTTGTGAAGGGTGGGTTGCCCGTTCTTGAGGTGACGTTCCGCACAAAGGCGGCGGCGGGCGCGATTGCGCGCATCAAGGCGGATGTGCCTGAGGCCGTGGTTGGCGCTGGCACGCTCCTCACGGCGGAGCAGGTGCGAGCAGCAGTGGCGGCTGGTGCCGCGTTTGGCGTGGCACCGGGCTTCGACCCTGCCGTGATGGCGGTTGCGAAGGAGTGCGGCCTCCCGATGGTGCCCGGCATTGCGACCGCGAGCGAGCTCTCGCAGGCGCTCACCGCTGGTGCGCCGATGGTCAAGTTCTTCCCGGCCGAGGCGGCCGGGGGCGTTAAGATGATAAAGAACCTCCTTGGAGCATTTCGCTTCACCGGCGTGAAGTTCATGCCCACGGGAGGCATCAACCCCGCAAACGTGAAGGACTATCTCGCCGTCCCCGAGATCGTCGCCTGCGGCGGCACGTGGATCGTGCCGAAGGACGCGCTTGCCGCGAACGACTGGGACGCAATTGAAAAACTCGCGGCGGAAGCAGCCGCACTGGTGAAAGGACGCTGAAAATGAAATACTCGAACGAAGATCTGAAGCTCGCCGCAAACACGATGCGCTGTCTCGCGGCGGACGAAGTGGAACAGGCTAAAAGCGGACATCCCGGCGTTGCGCTCGGCATCGCCGACCTCGTAGCGACGCTCTGGCTTAAGTTCCTCAAATACGACCCGTCCGACCCGAAGTGGCCTGACCGCGACAGGCTCGTGTTCTCCGGCGGACACGGTTCGTCGCTCATTTACGCGCTTTTCCACCTGGCGGGCGTGGGCGGACTCACCCTCGACGAACTGAAGTCGTTCCGTCAGCTCGGCTCGCGCTGCGTAGGACATCCCGAACGCGGCCTCACGCCCGGCGTGGAGGTCACGACTGGTCCGCTTGGGCAGGGCGTTGCCATGGGCGTGGGCCTTGCGATCGCAGAACGGATGCAGGCAGCGCGCGACGGCGAACAGGACGGCGTTCCCGTGAACGACCACCGCACGTGGGTGTTCTGCGGCGACGGCGACCTCGAAGAAGGCATCTCGCACGAGGCGTGCTCGCTCGCGGGCAAGCTGAAGCTCGACAAGCTCACGCTCGTTTACGACTCCAACAACATCACGATCGAGGGCTCGGCCGATCTAGCTCTCGCGGACGACACGCAGAAGCGTTTCGAGAGCTACGGCTGGAAGGTGTTCACCTGCGACGGACACGACTACGACGCCATCGACCGCACGTACCGCAAGGCACTGAAGGTCACGGGACAGCCCACGCTTATCATCGCGACCACTCACATCGGATTCGGCGCACCCACGAAACACGATTCCAGCTCCGTACACGGTGCGCCGCTCGGCGCGGAGGAACTCGCCGGACTCAAGACAGCTCTCGGCTTCGACCCCGCGCAGTTCTTCGAGGTGCCGGGACCGGTGCGCGATACGTTTGAGGACCGCGCCGCAGCCGGCCACCGCATGAACTTGCGCTGGAAGAAGCTATTCAAGACCTGGAAAGAGGCGAATCCAGAAAAAGCCGCTGCCCGCGAGGCTGCCGAGCGTGGCACGATTCCGCCGGACATCGCCACCAAGCTTCCTTCGTTCGACCCCGCAAAGCCCGTTGCCACCCGTGCCGCGTGCGGAGCGGTTATGAACGCTCTAGCGCCGGAAGTGCCGTTCCTCGTTGGCGGCAGCGCGGACCTCGAACCGTCCAACAAGACCGCGCTCAAGGAATATGGCTGGATCGCGCCCGGCGACTTCTCCGGACGCAACTTCCACTTTGGCATCCGCGAACTCGCCATGAGCGCGATCGTGAACGGCATCACCGCACACGGCGGCTTCCGTGCGTTCGGCGCGACGTTTGCTGTGTTCAGCGACTACTGCAAGCCTGCGATGCGCCTTGCCGCGTTGATGAACCTGCCGTCCATCTGGGTGTTCTCGCATGACTCCTTCTATGTCGGCGAAGACGGCCCCACGCACGAGCCCGTGGAGCAGATCGCCTCTTTGCGCGCAACGCCGAACCTGCTGGTGTTCCGTCCCGCCGACCCGAACGAGACCGGCGCGTGTTGGGTGGAGATGCTGAAGCGCAAGGACGGCCCGAGCTGCATCCTCACGACGCGCCAGAACGTTCCCGTGCTGGAGGGCGTCACGCAGGAAAAGGTGTCGAAGGGTGCATACGTCGTTTACGAGTCAGGACCGTTCCCGGAGATTATGTTCATCGCGACGGGCAGCGAGGTGTCGCTCTGCATCGAGGCCGCGAAACGCCTCGCCGAGGCGGAGCACGCCGTGCGCGTCGTTTCCATGCCGTGCCGCAAGCTCTTCGAGCAGCAGCCGCTTGGCTACCGCGAGCGCGTGATTCCCGGCACATGCGCGAAGCGTGTTATTGTGGAGGCGGGAGTGCGCCTCGGCTGGGACCGCTACGTGACCAACTACGGCAGCGTCCGCTTCATCACGCTCGATACTTTCGGCGCGTCTGGTCCTTACAGGGTGTTGGCCGAGCACTTCGGCTTCACTGCGGAAAATGTCCTCGCCCAGGCGCGCGAGATTCTGTGAAGTTCGTAGTCACAGCGGGCCCCACGCGCGAGTTCATCGATCCGGTGAGGTTCCTCTCGAACCCGTCCACGGGACGGATGGGCTTCGCCGTGGCGCGTGCCGCGCGCGCGGCGGGCCATGACGTGACGCTCATCGCCGGCCCCGTTTCCCTCAAGACCCCGCCCGGCGTCACGCGCATCGACGTCGTCTCCGCCCGCGCTATGCTAAAGGCGGTCCGCACCGTAATCGCACGCGCCGACGTGCTGGTGATGACCGCCGCCGTGGCCGACTGGCGCCCCGCGCATTGCGCCTCCCGCAAGCTCAAGAAAATGGAAATGTCGGATACATTGCACCTCGTCCGCAACCCCGACATTCTGAAAACCATCAGCCGCCAGAGGGGCATCATCCGCATCGGCTTTGCCGCCGAGACGGGCACGCCCGCCGCCGAGGCGGCGCGCAAATGCCGTGAGAAGGGGCTTGCCCTCGTGGTGGGCAACGACGTGACCGAACCCGGCAGCGGTTTCGGCACGGACACGAATCGTGTGACGTTCGTCACGCCCGACGGAAACGTGGAGCGTCTCCCGCTCATGAGCAAGCTCGCGGTCGCGCGCCGCATCGTGTCCTTCGCTGAAAAATCGCAGGCGGCGTCTCGCGCAGCAGTGGTACATTGAAATCATAAATCAGAAAAGGAACAAGAGTATGGAAGCAACAGTTAAGACGATTCTCGCGCTTTGCGCGGCGGGAATGTATGGATGCGTCACGGTGGAACAACAGCCGGTGCCGAAGGACGTGCCGCCGCTGATGAAGACGGCCAAGGGCGCGGACGTGACGACCGTCGAGCATTGGGAGAAGACGCGCGCACCAGAACTGTTCGAGACGTTTACGAAGCAGGAATACGGACGTCGCGTGGTGGAACGTCCACCTGTGCTGAGCTTCGAGACGGTCGAGCCAGATGCTGTGATGATGGACGGCAAGGCGCTGCGCAAGCGCATCCGCGTGTGTTACGGCGGCAAGTACGGTAAGGGTTCGTTCGTGTTTACTGCCTTCATTCCGCGTCAGGAAAAGCCCGCGCCGGCGTTCGTGCTGATCTGCAACCGTTCAGCCGCTGAGAACATCGACCCGACGCGCAAGGTGAAGAGCGGGTTCTGGCCAGCGGAGGAAATCGTCGCGCGCGGATACGCCGCGATCGCGTTCTGGAACGGAGACATCGCGCCGGACTGGAACACGGGCAACCGCGAAGGAGTGTTCGCGTGTTTCGAGCCGCCGGGCGCGCGGAAGGGCACCGCGCTCTGGGGCACGCTCTCGGCGTGGGCGTGGGGCGCGAGCCGTGTGCTGGACTGGATCGAGACTGAGCCGCTTCTTGATGCGAAGCACGTTGCCGTGGTGGGGCATTCCCGCGGCGGCAAGACCGCGCTCGTCGCCGGCGTGTACGACAAGCGTTTCGCTATGGCGTGCTCAAACTGCTCCGGCTGTTCTGGCGCTAAGTTGAACCACATCGACCTTCCGAAGTCGGAGCACATCGCGCCGATCGTCAAGAACTTCCCGTACTGGTTCTGCCAGAACTACTTCATGCATGCGAATAGGGACGACCAGCTTCCGTTCGACCAGCACCAGTTCATCGCGCTCATCGCGCCGCGCCTCGTGTGCGTGGCGTCTGCGACGAAGGACGCCTGGGCTGGACAGCCCGGCGAGTGGTGGTCGGCGAAGCTCGCCTCGCCCGCATGGGAGCTGTACGGCAAGAAGGGCCTCGCTGCGGATTCCTTCCCCGCGCCAGATACGCCGCAGCAGGACGGCTGCATCTCGTATCACATTCGCACGGGCATCCACAACCTCACGCCGTACGACTGGAACCGCTACATGGATTTCGCCGACAAGCACGGCTGGCGCAAGTGATTCAGGAGGCGAGTCTCGTGAAATACACCACATACGTTGGCAGCTACACTGCGGAGGGACATCCCGACGGAGTCCACATCCTCGAATCCGACGCCGATACGGGTGCGATGCGCGTTCTCGGCGTGTTGAACACGTTCGAGAGTCCGATCTACATGGCGCTCAACCGCGACTGTACGCGGCTTTACACGGTGCTGGGGCGTCCGTCGTTCGGCCCGGAAAAACGCAACGGCGGCGTCGCCGTGTTCGCGGTAAAGGGCGATGGTCTGGAATTCATGAACGAAATCCGCACCGGCTGGACGATTCCCTGCCACGTGTCGCTCGATCCTTCTGAAAAAACTCTCGTCTATGCGGAATACTCATGCGGCACGGCGGGATACGTGAATCTTCTCGGCGATGGTTCTCTCGACCCCGCTTGTGCTGCGCCTGCGCCTGAATCGATTAATCCCCTCTGCCAGGTGAAGCACTTCGGCGACGGCCCGAACAAGCCGCGTCAGGACTCCGCCCACGCTCACTGCTCCATTGTGACGCCCGACGGCCGATTCCAGCTTGTGGTCGATCTCTCGCTTGACAAGGTCGTTGCATACGATTTCGCGAACCGCGCACAGGGAATGAAGGAAGTGCCGTCCGCGTCCATCGACACGCGCTCTATTGCGCCGGGGGCGGGTCCACGCCACATCGTGTTCCACCCGAACGGAAAGTTGGCATTTGTCGTATTCGAGCTTGGCAACCTCGTGGCGAGTTTCCGCTACACGGGTGAGGGTTTCGAGTTCATCGAAAAGCATGACCTGCTTCCGGGCGGCGCGGGCGATTCAAGCAAGGCTGCGGCGATACACCTTTCCGAGGACGGTACGCAGGTGCTGTGCTCTAACCGCGGGCACGACTCTATTTCCGTGTTCAACGCCGATCCTGACACAGGACACATGGAGCGAATCAACATCGCGAAGCTGGGCGGGAAGTTCCCGCGTGACTTCCAGTTCATGCCCGGCGGGAGATTCGTCATTGCGGGACTGAAGGAATCGTGGCGAATCGCGAGTTATGCTTACGACGCGGAACACGGCACTTTCGAGGAAGCCGCGAGGTTGGAGGACATCTACCGTCCGCTCTACTTTGCGTTCAAACACTGCCGAAATTAGAGCGACTGCACCTTGCATAGAAGTATGGAACGGGAAATAACAAGAATGTGAAAATCGTGCTTGCATTGCAAGCCGAGATTAGATATACTATATGGCGTTTTCCACGGGGATATAGCTCAGTTGGTAGAGCGTCTCAATGGCATTGAGAAGGTCAGGGGTTCGACTCCCCTTATCTCCACCAGTTCGGATTGTGTGCAAATACAAGGGTTTCCGCGTGTTCTCATCCTCGCGGTCGCCCGCCCGGACGGGGCGTTTTGGGGTGTTTTAATACACTTTAAGACAAGCCGCACGGGTTTGCCGGAAACGGCGGAAAGTGTGCGCACAAATGAAAATGAAGCAAACGGGGTCGGTCTGGGACAACCACGGCCTCTGGTACTACTCGGTGAAACTGCCGGGCGAAAAGACGCGGCGGAACGTGCCGCTCAAGGCTCCCAACTCAAACCACACGATGCGGACGGATCGCCCGCGCAAGATGGCGGAAGAGGCGGCGGCGCGTTATTGGGAGGAACACACGCGGCAAGCCGCACGGCATGAGCCTCGCGGCGCAACGGTCGCCGATCTCTGCGCGGCCTGGGACGCGCATTGCAAGGAATACTACCGGGGGCCGGACGGCAAGCCGTCAAGCACGGCAACGAACGCCGTCCTCGACGTGCGCCTGTTCCGGGAAATGTTCGGCAATGCGGCCATGACGGAACTCACCCATGCCGACATGCTGCAACTCCGGGACGCCCTTGTGCGCTCCGGCGTGTCGCGCTCGACGGTCAACGCCCGGCTCTGGCGGGTCAAGTACATGATCGGGTGGGCCTTGGACGAGGCCCTTATCCCGGCGACGGTCAAGGCCGAATTGACGCAAGTGAAGGGCGTGAAGCGCGGACGATCCGCCGCCCCGGAACGCGCCCCCGTGCGTCCCGTGGACGACGCCACTATCGCGGCGACGGTCGCACACATGATGCCCAACACGGCGGACATGGTGCGCGTCCACCGATTGACGGGGATGCGCCCTTGCGAATTGTGCGCCCTGCGCTGGTCGCTGATCGACACGTCGCGCTTGCCGTGGGTTTACCGCGTCCCGCCGGAAGTGAACAAAAACGAATGGCGCGGCGAATTGGGCCAGCCGCGTGTCGTCTGTATCGGGCCAAAGGCGCGGGCGATTCTCGAACGCCACAAGGACGGCGGCGACGTGCCGTTCTCGCCTGTCCGGGCAATGGCCGAATATATCGCCGCCCGCCATGCCGCAAGGGTCACGCCCGTGTACGGCAAGCGGAAAGACGCGCCGCACGTCCCCCGCGTCCTCGGCGAACGCTGGACGACGGACGCATACACCAAAACGATCCACGCCGCCTGTGGCCGCGCCGGGATCGCGCCGTGGGGCGCGAACAGGCTTCGGCACACGTTCGGGACGGAAGTCCGCCGGGCTTTCGGCCTTGAAGCTGCGCGGGCGGTTCTGGGTCATACTGGCGGCGGGTGCATTACCGACGTTTACACCTTCGACGCCCTCGCCGACGAAATGGTGCGCACGGCGTCCCCTGCGGTGGAAGCGTTGGGATAAAGAAAAGCCCCCGCGCCGGGCAAGGCAACGGGGGCGGCGTGGCCGAAAGGACGACTTTCAAAACCACGGCGGATATTATACCACAACGGCGGTCACTTGGGGGCGCAATCCGTACAGGCGGCGCAATCCGCCGCCGTGACGGTCGTGCCGTCCGCAAACGTGCAGCTGCCGTCCTTGCACGTCGCGGTGGTCGTCGTGCCGTCCTTCTTCTTGAGCGTGATCGTGCCGTTCGTCTTGTTCGCAATCGCCGCCTTCAGGGCGGCAAGCCCCTCGGCTGATAGCGTCTCGGCAAGTTTCTCGACGATCCCGGCTGCGCCGCCTGTTCCGGCTGCGCCGCCAGTACCCCGGTTTGTGATTCCGCCGCCCTGCGCGTAGTTCACGTTCACGTCGGGCTTGACCTCCGTCGTCGGCGTCTGCGTGTTGGCCTGGCCGAATGTGTCCGTGCTTCCCGTGCTTTCAAGGCTCTGGGTCTGTGTGAACAGTTCGACGGCGGGCGCGTCCTTCGTGCCCTCTGCGGTCACAATGCGGTTTGACACGCTCGCATGGGTGGCGACGATGATTATGCAATCGTCGAACGTGTTGCTCATCGTGTTTGCCTTGGCGGGCTGCGCGGATTCCGCCGTCGAACAGCCGCACATGATCGCGGCAAGCGCGAACGCGGCGACGATGGCCGCAACCTTGCCGCCCTTGCACTTCCGGGCGATCTTGCGCTTCGCCGCCGCCGTCTTCCTCGCGGCCTTGTCTTTGCCCTTGATGGTCTTTCCCATGTCTCGCGCTCCCTTCACTTGATGTACTTGTCGATAAGCGCGTCGGTCTGGGCGTTGATCTTCTCCAGGTCGGCGTCGCTGATCTTGCCGTCGTCGGCGACGGCCTCGGAATAAACGGCAAGGGTCGCCATGCCGTCGCGGAGATAGCCCGCATACTTCGCCTTGCCGCCGTCGAGCGCGGCGTTCTCGGCCAGTTTCTTGTTGAGCGTCCGGGCGAGTTTCTTGGCGGTGTCCTTCGTCAAGAAAAACTCAAACGCCAGCGCGAGGAGTTTGTCTTTCATCGTGTGTGTGTCCTTTTCGTTTCGGGCGTGGCGGGATTGCCGCGCCTCTACCATAAGCCCGGCGGTCAAAACGTCGGCGCGGTCGCGCCCGTCAGTTTCAGGATAACGGCAATGAGCGCGGTTATGATCCAAAGCACAATCCCGGCGTGTCGCTTCACGCTCTCGACGATCCCGCCGTCCTGTGGCCGCTTGCCGTGTTCGAGCATGGCGAGACGCGCTTCATGGTCGGCCATCTTCGCGTCGCCTTTTTCAAGCCTCTGGAGTACGGCGGAAATGTTGCCGTTCAGTTCGCCCAACTGCTGCGCGAACGATATGAAATAATCCCGTTCGCTCATTGCCGCCCCTCAATCTTTTCACCCGTCACAACGTCCACGGTCACGGTCTTGACGGCGTTCGTGTCCGCTGCGGCCTCGCGCTCCGCAAGGATCGCGGCGACAGTCCCCGGCACCCCGTTCGTCTTCGCGGCAAGCGCACGGGCTTTCGCCTGTGCCTTTATCTCCGCAAGTCTCATGGCCCGCTCGACTTGGCTTATCGGCCTCGACCACTTGTTCGTCAGGGCGTACCCGTCCGCGTACTGGGTCACGCGAATCAGCGCGTTCGTGTCGATCCACGTCTCGACCTTGCCGTGCCATTGGACGCGCCCGGATTCGCTGCGGTTGTAGATTTCCTCCAGTTTGGAATAGAGCGCGGCGTTGTCCCTCACCGCCGCCGCTATGCGGTTGGTCGCGTCCGCGTACCGCTCCGAAATGGCGGCGAGGCGGTTGGTGGTGTCCGCGTACCGCTCCGTAAGGCTTGACAGTTGCCCGGTAAGGTTCGACAGTTGCGCGGACAAGTCGGTGAGCGACGGGAACGCGGCAAGCGCGGCGGGCGCGGCAAGCGCAAGACAGGCGGCAAGGGTGGCGAGTTTCTTGTTCATGGCTGGTTCTCCTTTATGAGCGCGGAACGCGGCACGACGATCCGTATAAGGCCGTTGGACGTGGCAACGTCGCCGAGCACGATCTTGGGCGTCGCCTGAAAAAGCAAGTTCGTAATCACGGGCGTCGGCGGCGTCCAGTCAAGCGAAACGAGGACGTTGTGGTTCGTCGCGTTCTCCAGCGCATAGTCCGCCGGAAGTTCCGCAAGCGTCCGGCGCGGCATGAGTTCCACCCAGTCTTCCGCGTTCGTCTGCGCCAGTTCCCGCGCATAGACAAGGACGGGCGTCGTGTCGGGGATGATCGCGGAGTTCTTCGTCGCGGCGACGTGCGCGGTGTCGTTAGTCAGCACCGATCCCGCGTCCGTGAGGTAGGTGTCGAAGTAGAAACGCCCGGTCTTCGGCTGCGGCGGTTTCGTGCCGCCGTACAGGATCGCGACGACTGCGGCGACGGCGAACGCCGCGCCCTGCGCCGTGCGCCCCTTGAACTTCTCCGCCAACTCGCCCAACGTCCCGCGCACAAGCACGGCGACGCCGACGATTGCGCACATTGCAAGGCCGAACAGGCAAAGGGCAAGCACCGCGCCCTGCACGATCTCGACGGCTTCCTTCATGTCAGTTCTCCGTTAGCACCATGAGTTTCTTGCCGTTCACCGTCTCGACGGTCACGGTGTACGTCACATTGCCGATGGTCACGGTCGAAAGGCCGAGCGGCTTGGTAAAATTGGTGTAAACCGTTCCCTCCTTCACGTACTTGGCCCGGAAAAATCCGCGCCCCGGTCGGCCCTTCATCGTAATCGTGCAAACCCATTGCCCGCTCTGTCCGCTCCATGCCGTTGACTGTATGTAGTCGGGCCAATTCGCGGCGGTCGCTTCGGCGTAGTCGCCGCCCGTCTTCAACATTTCAAGCGCGGGGATGTACTGGCTTGTCGGATGCTCGGACGTGGCGACCGGGTATGTGAGCGTTATTACGTCGTTCCCGTCCACGGTCGCCACCTTGATGTACTGTTCGCCGCTTACGGCGTAAACCTCGCGGCTCCCCGTGGACGTGACTGTGTAGACGGCGTTCCCGTCCGCGTCCCGGAACGTCGCCGTGGACGGAACGTCCGGGTTCTGCGCGTCGGCCAGGCTTTCAAGCGTCCACGTCGAACCGAGGGATATTGACATTACCCAATAGCCGCCCGTGGATGATTCCAGATAGGAGAAATTGCCGCCGCCCGTCAGGGCGACTTTCTTCTTCTCGATCACAAGCGTGTCCTCCGGCGACGGTGCGCCGCCGCTCGTCGTCTCGCCCCATGCCCTGTTCGCTTTCCCGGCAAGCGCGGCGTCGGTGGCGGCGGCGATTTCGACGGCCTTGCCGTCCGTGTACGCCTTGGCCGCGTTCAGCGTGTTCGTGTGTTCGTTCGCGCTGGCGTAGAGCGTCTTGTTCGTGTAGGCGATTTCCAGCGTCGCGTTCGTCGTTCCGGCCTCCCGGACGGTGAGGCTCGTCTCGTCGCCGATTGCCCACGTTTCCAGCGTTTCGACCTTGCTGCTTACTGCGGCAACCGCCCCTGCCGTGGCGTAGCCGGATTTTTCGCGCTGCCAAACGGGGTCGGATTCCTCGGACGAAATGCCCAACGCCTCTACGTACCCCCTTGTGACGGTGTTGGTTATCGCCTCGCCAGTCTCGCGGCGTAGCGCAACGGCGACGTCGTTTGTCGCCCTGTCCGTGTAGTTCGTCGCGTTCTGCGCCGCCGTTGCGGTGTCCTTCGCGGCCTGCCGTGCGACGGTTGCAAGGTCGTTCGACGTGGCTGCGCCGGACATTGCGGCGGCAATGCGCCGGGCGACGTAGCCCTCGGTTGCCGTCCGCACGGGTGCGGCGGTTGCGGCGAAAGCCACGGCAAGCGCGGCCAGTAGTGTTGCGGTTCGCTTCATCTCTCTATGCCCTCCGAATCGACGCTGACGCTGATCTCGCCGAGGTCGTTTACTTCTGCGGTCAGTTTGTGATACAAGCCCGTCGCCGGGTTGCGGATGTAGGTGTCGGCGGGTATGATCTCCGGCGCGACGGGGCTTCCGTTCGCCGGATTGTCGCGGACGATTAGCGGCCCCGATCCGAGCCACCTTGCGTTGCCGTTCGTGTCCGTGCCGAGGACGTGGTATTCGAGCGCGTCGGACACGTCCGGGAAACAGAACGGCGCAAGGTAGCAGCGGAAGGTCTTGCCGTCCGCGTTGCGGTTCGCGGCGACCGTGAAGTTCTGGCGCGGTTCGTGCGTCGTCGCGTCTGCCGTCCGCCCGATCTGGACGGTCATGCCGTCTATGTCGTCGGGAATGTCGCCGCCGATCCTGAAAACCGCCGAGGACAACTTGCCGACGAAACAGGTCTCCAGCGGCCTGTTCAATCGGTCGGCGCGGATTGTGACTATGTTCTCTTTCATGCGTTGGCGTTCCTTTCTCTACAATAGGCGTTTTTGTCAAAAGAGGAGATTTATTCAAGCCTTCCGACTAGCACTTTATAGACTGCTTTGTCCCGCGTTGGTATTACAGAATTACCCGAACATGGCTCCCCGGTTTTTGTCGTCCATCCATCCCGCAAATGAGTAGCTACTGTCGTGGATTGTGACGGTCGGGAATGTCACAGACGATCCAATGGCTATAACTGTCTCCGAAAAGCTAACCGACGCAATCTGTTTAGTGGTAAAGAGGCCCGAAAAATAAACCACATTTGGTTGTGCTTTAAGTCGTTTCATCGTGGTTTCCTTTCTGTAGATTTTAGCCGGCGTACAACAGTTGCCCGGACGAATTGCAAAGCATCTTGCCAGCATTGGTGCAAAGCAGTTTTCCGATATGATTGGTACGTATGTAGAACTTAACCGACACACGGCTTGGAAGAGTGTTCACATCGCCGTAACTCCATGCCACAAGCTCGTATAGGTCATAGCAATCGCTGAATGAATCATCGTTGAAATGCCCCTCATAGACGTCAGACCAATCGGGCGTTGTAACCTCGTATTTATAGACATGGAATCCTTGATTCACGTTGGGGAATAAAGAGTACACCCAATCGACTTTCTTGTCGGAAGTCGGGCGGTACGTTTCCGGCACTCTCGCCTCGTATTTGTTCGCCGTGTTTGCTACGATTGTGACAAACTGCGTAGTGGCGTCTCCTGTGCGTGTCGCCCATCCGATATTACGTATCGCGCCGTGGCTTCCACCTTCCGCGATTTCCAACGTGACCGTGGAGAGTCGCGTTGGTTGCAGATAGGCCGTGAGGATGATGACGAGATCCGAATCAGGGATGCCGTAAACGTCGTGCTGGTCACTGACCGTGCTTGCCAAGACGGCGTACTCGTCAATAATAGCCTGCGTGAGCACGAATCCGCACGAACCATCACTATACGTGTAAACAGGATCGAAACCGTTTATGCTCGGGTCCCAGCGGTCGAACCGCCATTGCTTGGGCGGCGGATTGACCTCGCCGTACGGGACCTCTAAATTTGTGCCGTGCAATCCGATTCTCACCGTATCATCCACGGCGTACTTATGGGCACTAGCGAAAGAACCCGGTGGCCTGTAATGATTCACCCCGATATATCCATAATGCACGCCTGTCCC
>Ga0310694_10002154_pt1 | contig 20723 bp, 28 predicted proteins | sample 174DNAGHGhighgp2_FD_203884 | JGI IMG/M metagenome (GOLD analysis project Ga0310694, IMG submission 203884) | Sheep rumen microbial communities from Palmerston North, Manawatu-Wanganui, New Zealand - 1742 DNA GHGhigh gp2 (v2) (version 2) | ecosystem: Host-associated > Mammals > Digestive system... | reverse complement strand
ACAACCCAGTTAGCCAGTTACAACCCCACCGCCAACTTCAAAACAATCAACAACCAAAGCATCATCGGTACGGGTAATATCAACATCGAAGGCGGAGGTGGAACGCTGTATGATGCCGAGATTGAGTATCTTGAATCAACAGGCACGCAGTGGATTGATACTGGAATTGATGTTTTCGGTGAAGATAAAATATATATTGGTGAGTTTTCTATGAATGAAAACACAAACGATATAAGCGATATGCAGTTTTTTGGTGTTGACAACAGTGATTTTAGTCAATTATATAGTGATTATTATGAAAGTAAACTTTGGATAGGGTGCGGTGGTCCTGAAATCTATACACCATATACATATAGTTCTCAAAAAATAACAATTAAGGTTGACTCAATCAACAAACAGGGTTATATAAACAATGCTCTAATAGGTAGTACATTAAGCAGAATTTCCATTCATTCAAATTTGCTTTTATGTAAAAGGTACGGGGGCGTGTTACTAAGAGGAAAAATTTACTCATTTAAAGTATTAGCTTCAAATGACCAGCCAATTCTTGACTTCATCCCCGTCCGAGTAGGTCAAGTGGGCTACCTATACGACAAGGTAAGTGGTCAGCTATTTGGCAACTCTGGTACTGGCTCGTTTGTACTTGGTCCAGACAAAGAATACCTCCCCCTCACTGGCGGAACTATCACAGGAAATCTGACGGTGGGTGGCTCCGTAAAATTCAATAGCAATTTGACATTTGCTAACGACAGAGGGATTTATTTCGGTACGAATAACAGAGTCCGCATTATGAGGGATACCTACAGATTACTGATTATAAACGAAGCTGGTGATGACATCATAATTGGCAATCATGATAATAGAAGCTATACGACTATCGTCAATGATTTACAAGGTAGCACAACCAATGCCAGTTATATTTTGTCAGAAACGACTTGGTACATTCTGAATGATGGAACTGCGCAATTTAAGAGTGTTAGCCAGACCTCCGACCTCCGCAAAAAGACCATTATGGGTGACGTGCCGATGAACCTATACAACGTAGCCAACGCACCACTGTTCAAGTTCACTTGGAAAGACGAAAAGAAATACAGTGGACAGCATATAGGTTCGGCAGCACAATACTGGCAGACAGTTCTTCCCGAACTGGTCAGCATAGGACGTGATGCAGACATGACACTCGCCATGCAGTACGACGTGATTGCCCTCGCATCAGCCATCACTGTTGCAAAGACGGTGGTAAACCACGAGGAACGCATCATCTTGTTGGAGCGGGAGAACGAGGCTCTGAAAAAGGAAATAGCCAATTTGAAATCAGCATGAGATAATTCATATTATATTAACTTTAAAAAAGTACGATTATGATTGAACTGAAAAAGACCAGCGCAACGCTGAACGAGAACTACACGTTCGCAGACGACAACACCATGGGTAATGTCACCGCAGTATCAGACCAGATCACCGCCGAAAAGGTATCAATGAACGGCAGCGTCTACGAGAAGGACGCAGAAGGCAAGCAAGGCGCATACATCGGCAACTTCAACGGTCAGATGGTGAACGGTGTCATGAAGTACACCACATCACAGATGACGCGCCAGCAGTACAACCTTGTGATGGACCTCATCGACGAACTGGAGGAAGAACTGTAACAACAACCAAAACAAAAAGAACTATGAAAAAGAAACTGAAGACTGAAGTGGTCATCGCAATGTATCGCATGCTGAACGAGGCGAAGTATGCCAAGATGAATGACGACGGCAAAATCAAGACGTGGCGCATCCTGCGTGCATTGAAGCCTATAGCCGTCAAGTTTGACGATGACATGAAGACCGCTCGTGAGAAGCTGCGCCCGGATGGTTACGACGAGCTGCTGAAGAAAGCACAGCAAATCGAGAACGACGAGCGCAAGGCCTACGGCACCATCACCACGCAGGAGCAGGAACAGGACTTCGCCAAGATGCTGCGCGAGAAGTATGCCGACTATGCCAAGTTCCAGGACGCACACATGGAGATGCTGAAATTGGTGGAAAAAGCCATGCACGAGTTTGCTGACGCTGAGGTAGAGGTGAAGTTCGACCCACTGTCTGACAACGACTTCGAGCACCTGATGACCAGCAACGATTGGACGATGACGCAAGCCGGATTCCTGGCCGACAACATCTGCAAGTGCTGACATCATCACACACGATGGCGGGAGAGCATTGCCAAGGGGCAGTGCTCTCCCATTTTTCTTTGCCCATAGGCGAGGTGGTAAACCCCAGCCACATTGTGCGCGGAATGGTAGATGATAGAAAATTCCATAAAGTTATGCCGACGAATACGAACTTTCAATTTTTGTCGCTTGATGACATCAAGCAGCAAGCACGCATAGAGCCGGACTTCACCGACGAAGACACCTACCTGACGCTGTTGGGCAAGGCTGCCGAGCGAAAGCTACTGAAGGACATCCAGCGCACTTATGCAGAAGTGGTCAAGATGGAGGGCGAGTGGCCAGACGATCTGACGATGGCGGCTCTGATGCTGACATCTCATTGGTACAAGCACCGTGAGCCGGTGGATAATATGAGCATGAGCGTGGTGCCCTACTCCTACGAGGAACTGTATATGCCATACCGCAAGGGCACATACTCATCAGAACCAGACGAAGAGGAGGAATGAGTCATGGGATATGCAGCAGGACTTTTGAACAAGCGCGTGCAGGTGGCCATGCGAGCCGAGGCCGAGACCGACAAGTTCGGCGTGGGTGGTAGCGGCAACCGCTACTACATTGCCGGAACATACTGGGCTGGCAAGCAGTTCAACAAGGGTGCCAAGTCGCTTCGCGAGGGTGCTGTGGCTGCCTACGACGTGGTGATATTCCGCATGCGCTTCCACAAGGACATAGACCGATGGTCGCTCATCAAGTGCCAGGGAAAATTCTATCAGATAGAATCCTTCAACGACGACTACCAGGACAACATCATTCAGATCACCGCCCGCGAGCTGGAGAACCAGGACGTGACCATCGTGGACGGTCCCACACCCGACCCTTCAACAAGTGAAATATAAACCCGGAAAACCAATGAGAAAAGACAGACAAGTAATCATCATCAATTTCAACACCCCCGAGCTGACTGAGGCTGCCATTCTTAGCCTCAGGAAGCACGGAGGACAAGACTATGAAGTGACAGTGGTGGACAACTCCCAGGATGTTGACTATCCCGACAGCGACCGCATAAAAGGCATGAAAATGAAGGCACGCCCATTCACCAAGCAGATGGAAGGCGTGCGCGTCGTCGACAACACCCGTGGACAGCTTGTGGACATCGACGCGGAACTGGAGAAATACACGCACAACCTGCCGTGGTACCGCACCTACAACAACTGGGGCAGTGTGCGCCACATGATTACCATCCAAGCACTGTTCGACCTGATGCCGGACGGTTTCCTGCTGATGGAGTCGGACGTGCTGCTGAAGCGTTCGGTTGACTTCATGTTCCGCCCGGACCAGTGCTGCGTGGGATTCATCCACGAGCAGAAATATAACCAGTTCCACATTGAGCGCATGGTTCCCTTCCTATGCTACATCAACCCGAGGAAATGCCGCGAGGCCGGTGTGCGATACTACGACCCTGAACGCTGCTGGCGACTGAAGCCCGACCTAAACGACAGAAACAACTGGTATGACACCGGCGCATCGTTCATCGAGGACATCAAGCGCAACAAGCCACGCTCGCGAGGCATCAAGCTGAGCCGCGACTTCTTCCTGAGTGTGATGGAACACCTGGGAGCAGGTTCGTGGAAGGACGACAGCCGACGCGACGGACTGACAACCGCCACGGAATGGCTACTGAAGAACCGCCAGCTGTGGATGCCCGAGCATTTCGAGCGACCCAAGACCGACAAGGTGGCAGTATGTGCCATTGGACGGCTGGAAAACCGCTACGCCAAGGAGTTCGTGCAGCACAACCTGAAGCAAGGCTTCGACAAGGTGATCATCTATGACAACAACCATGACGGCGAGGAGCAGTTCGAGAAGGTGCTGAAGACGTACATCACGAAAAAACAGGTAGAGGTCATCGACTGGCGCAATCGTGAGCATCAGCAGAATGAGGCATATACCGACTGTTATCAGCGTTACGGCAACCAATACCAGTGGATAGCCTTCTTCGATTTCGATGAACATCTGAAACTGACGACCGCCAAGAACATCAAGGACGTACTGAAAGACATCGAAGCCGACGTGGTGACGCTGAACTGGCGCATCATGACGGACAACAACCTGGTGGTGGACGACAAGAAGAGCACCTTGGAGAAACGTTTCACACAGCCTGCACCCGCCGACGTGAGAAACGAGGAAGGCCACATGGCCAACCGGTATGTGAAGAGCATCGTGCGAGGCGGTCTGCCAATGATAGCGTGGAAGAGTCCGCACTGCCCTGTCGTTCCAGGAAGATATGCCTACATCGACGGCAAACCAGCGCAATGCTCATCGATGCACAATGCCGACTACACAGTCGCCCGCCTTGACCATTTCTGTACGAAGACCATCGAGGAATACATGATGCTGAAAAGGCGACGTGGCGTGGGCTTCTCGCCAGCCAACACCGAACGGCTGCGCAGGGATGCTGCCAAGATTTTCTTCCTCTACAACGAGCGCACCCCGATGAAGGAGGAATGGCTGAGCATGAACGGATTCAGCGAGTAAACCCAAGACACAAATATGACCGAATAGAAAATAGTAGAAATATGGATAATTGGTTTAGACTTTTCAGCAGACGCGAGGTGGCCAAGCCCGCATCAGGTGTTCCCAGCACCACCGCACCGCAACCGCAACAGCCCAAGGGTGCTGACTGGGAGGCCAACGTGGTACGCCCCTATGGTCGTTCCTCGCTGCTGATACCGACATGGACGCGCTGCGTGACTCTCATCATGCAGACCATGGGACAGATGGTCACCCAGTACCAGCGCATGAACGGCGAAGGCGGAAACTTCATAGAAGACCGCTACGGCAAGAATGGCATGCTGAACTATCTGCTGCAAGTGCGCCCCAATCCGCTGATGACTGCCAGTCAGATGCAGGAGCAGATCGAGTACCGCAAGATATACTACGGCAATGCCTACGTGTATATCGAGCGAGGCTTGGACGGTTACCCTATGAACCTTTGGCTCTGCACGGGTGGCGGCTATGACCCGCTGAGCAACCGATACAATCTGGTGTACAACTCCGACCGTGGACCGCGAATGAAGATAGAATGTCCGTCAAGCGACGTGCTGCACTTCAAGAACGTGTTCCTGACGGAAGACATGTACATGGGCATCCCAACCATCGACTACGCATTCAAGACGCTGACCATTGCAGCCACCGGCGACGAACAGGCATTGCAGGATATGGCGAAGGGTGGAAAGCACAAGATACTCATCCAGGAGCAGAAAGAGCCAACCATGGGAACCCGTGGACGAGTGAACCCCGACGAGCTTCGCAAGACTGCCAAGATTTTCTCGCAGGACTGGCAGGCCAACGATGTGGTGATACTCGACAACGTGGCCGACGCGAAGATCATCAGCCAGACCGCCCAACAGTTGCAACTGCTGGAACAGCGCGGATATAGCGACGAGGCATTGTGCAGGCTGATGGGTGTGCCCAAGATTATCGCAATCGTTGGCGACGGTGGCGGCAACTACCGAATGCCGGAACATGCCACGCAGGAGTTCCTGCTGCGTACCATCCAACCGCGAATCCGTGAGCATGAGGATGAGCTGAACAGCAAGCTGCTCACCCCTGGCGACTTTGGTAAGCGTAGAATCCACGTATGCGAGCTCGCCCTGAAACGACTCGATGCCAAGGGACAGGCAGAAATCGACAAGCTGCACTTGGAGTCCGGATGGAGCGTGAACGAAATCCGAAATCAGTACGACCTGCCCAACATTCCCGACGGCGACGACCACTACGTCTCCATGAATCTGGGCGTGGTAGGCTCTCCGAAACTGAAGGAAAGCGCATCAGGTGGAAGACCTGCCGAGAGCAACGGCGAAGACGACGGTAAACCCCAACCACAAAAATGACCGATATATAGAACCAATTTTCAAAAAAGAATATGGATGCAAAGAAACGAGAAATCAGAACCATTGACTGCCAGCTGGCCATTAGAGAAGCGGCTGAAGGTCAGGAGGGCGAGTCTCGCACCATCACAGGCCGTGCCATCGTGTTCAATGCTGAAAGCGAGGTACTCGACGACTGGGGCGAAAGATTCCGCGAAGTGATTCTGCCGGAAGCTGTCACAATGGAATTCCTCAACACGCAGGATGTGAAGATGAACATGCTGCACGAGCGGGAGCTTACTGTTGCACGCTGCAACAAGGGCATAGGCTCTATGCGGTTGGCAGTTGACGAGCAGGGTGTTACCTTTGAATTCGAGGCACCCAAGTGCGACATCGGCGACCGCTGTTTGGAAATGGTACGCCGTGGCGACTACTCTGGCTGCTCGTTTGAATTCTATCCCAAGGACTACGATGTGGAGCGCACCAAAGGCGCGGACGGAAAGGATGAGGTCATCATCCGCCACAAGAGCTTCGAGTTCCTGTCGGCTCTCACCATCGGCATGGACCCAGCATACAAGCAGACTTCAGTCAACGCTCGTGAGCTGGACAAGCTGACACCTGAAGGCAAGCGTGAGGCACAGGAGGCTGAAAAAGCCAAGCGCGAGGCCGAGGAGAAAGCACTGGAGGAAGCCGCACAGCGTGCTCGCCAGTTGCGACTGATGAGAATGAAAATCAACTTTTAATATTAACTAAATGTTTTCTGTTATGAAAAAAATGACAAAAGACGAACTTCAGGTTCGTTATCGTGAGATTCAGGATCGCATGGGCGAACTGAACGAGAAAGCCGCTGAGAAGAAGGTCGAACTGACCGACGAGGAACAGCGCGAGTGGAATGCCCTCGGACGTGAGGCTGATATTATCATGCGCGAGCTCCAGGGTATGATGACCTCAGAGGAGCTGGCCAAGCACCGCGAGCAGGTGTCGAAGGGCGAACAGTTGCGCGAGTTCCTGCGTCAGACCCACGAGGCTGGTGCCAAGCGTGAGATTCTGTTGTGGCCCACACAGACCAACACCTCAGCTAATATCACCGCTTCTGGTGCTATCCAGCTCTCCATCCACGAGATGATTCCCACCCTGCACGAAGGTCTCGGACTGCCCGCTTCTCTTCGCATCGTGACTGGTGTCACAGGCAACGAGATTTGGCCCGTCAGCGTCAACGACGTTGAGATGGAAGAGGTTGGTGAGGTTGAAGCACTCAACGACCAGGTACTCGACTTCGCTAACATCACGCCCACGCAGAAGCGTTGCGGTCTGAAGGTGCCCGTCAGCAACATGGCCATCGACAACGCCGCATTCGACCTCATGAGCTTCGTGCAGCAGAAGTTCGCTCTCGCTCTCCGCATCTATCTCGCCAAGAAGCTGTACTCACAGGCTGCTTGGAACGGCAACAAGGGCCCGTTCTCTGGTCTCGCCAAGACTGGCGACATCACTCTGGGAACCGCTGCCTACAAGAACATCCTGAAGGCTGTTGCAGCATTCAGCGACAAGGGATTCTTCGAGGGCGACGTGGTGCTGATTATGGACCGCGAGACCGAGGCTGAACTGAAGGCCACCCCGAAGTTCAAGTACAGCTCAGAGCCTATCGTGTCGGGCGGTCTCTGCGCAGGCTATCCCTACATCGTCACTCACTTCCTCAACACCAAGCTGAGCGGCAACAAGCTCGTTCCTACCGACAAGAAGTACATCGGCTTCGGTTACTTCGAGTGGCTGGCTGTGCAGCAGCACGGTGAGGTGCGCATGGTGGTCGATCCAGTGACACTCGCTGACAAGGGCGTGACACGTGTCATCCTGAACACCGCATGGTCGTTCACAGACCTCTCAACCCGCATCAACGGCGGAGAGCCTGTCACCGACGGTCAGGGCAACGTCACCTACCCGACTCAGGCATTTGCTCTGTATGAGGTCACCGGAACGGAGTCTTCATCTGAAATCTGATCTTACTCTCACTGCCTTCTTTCTGGGTGATTTTTTCATGGTTCGCCACCACGGGCTGCCCCGATGCAACAGCAAAGGTCGTCGGCCCGTGGTTCCCAGGAAGAATTTGAAAAAAATAACACGAAACACCGATAGACTATGAGTCTCGAAACCGATAGCATCTTCATTGCAGCCATCTCCAGCAACGCGGAACTGATGGCAGAGTTGGGAAGGACGAGCAAGAAACCTGCCCGCCTCTACTCAACGGCCATTCCGCTGCCAGATGACAAAGCCGACAATGAGCCGGTGCCGTTCGTCATCGTCTCACTGGACGGACTGACCAACGACCAGACCACCAAGGACGACCCCTATGAGTCTGACAGTGATCAGGTGAACATCGGCATCATGGTGGCGGCAAGCAATCGCGCAAAGCTGGCAACCCTCGCGAAGATGATTCGTGACACCGTTCATCAATACATGATGGACAACGAAACGCCCGTCGAGGACTACCAGTTCAGTGCCGAGGCCGTTCAATACGACTCGCTGAAGCCATGCTATTGGCAGGTTCTGGTCTATCAATGTGATGTCATTAACCAAACTAATAACGACAACGATGAGCAAGATTAAAGGTCAGAATTTCAGATTGATGATGGCCGGAAGTGCCGTACCCGAGGAGACCAACGTCAGCATCACGCTGACAGGTAACGCAGAGGATACCAGCACCAAGGACACCGAAGGACTCTTCACGCAAGAGACCATTGTATCTACGGCATGGTCAGCGCAGGTAGACACCTACCAGGCAGAACCCAGCCAGCTACGCGCAATCATCACGACATTCATTGCGGCCACTGAGGTAGCTGTTGGATGGGATCAGACCACAGGTGCAGCAGGCACCCAGAACCGAACCCCAGCCAACGCCAACTTCAAGCGCAGCGGCCAGGCTCTGCTGAATGACTTCACGATGCAGTTTGACGACCGCGCCACCGTTAATGTTTCACTACAATTCCAGGGAACAGGAGCCCTCAGTTAATAGCGTATGAAAAAAGGACAATACTATCGACTGCTGTTGTCAACCACTGCAAACCCATCGAAGGTCATTGCAGCAGCTAAGACCATGAGTCTACACGGCTCAGCGCAGACTGAGGAAAGTTCTACCAAGGACACCACAGGCGACGCTCTGGAATATGATGTTGTCGGCCAAAGCTACGATATTACGGGCAGCGGACTGGTGCTCACGCCATCCGATTCACTGAACACCGGAGCAAACGGCTTGAACGACATGGAGGGCTATGTGCAGGACACTATGCTGTACTGGCGCATCTGCTTGATGGAAGGAACTAACAACCGCACGGTTGTCGAGGAAATCGCGCACGGCACTTGCAAATGCACCCAGTTGCAGATGAAGGGGCAGAACAAACAGAACGCATCGTACAACTACACGTTGAACGGATACGGTGCGATCGTAGCAGGAACCGCTCCTTCAAACGATTAATACATTCCCCACCCGCCCTGCACTTTATCAATTCGTGGAGGGCGGGGTTTTCATCGAACTAAACACCCGGAAAAATGACAGACGAAAAAATCATCACAATCAACAGCATCGATGTCAGCATGCGCTATTGCGCAGCAGCTGAGACCGGCTACGAGCAGCTGGCGCATCAGTCATCCGACATCTTCTCACCCGTCATCGAAGAAGACGAGGAAGGCAACAAGAAAACAACAATCAAAGCAACCACCGACGACTGGATTAAGTTGGGAATGGCCGCCATCATCGCCGCATACGCCAGGAACGGGCAGAAGCCACCCATCACACCGTCCTACATCATGTATGATGCACAACCCGACGAGGTGCGACAGATCATCAGCACGGTGATTGAGTTGCGCAACCAGTGGTATGGCATTCCATCGACCATTGAGGCGACCGAATTCACCGATCAGAATAAGAGCAAGAGACGCAAGTCAAAAAACGCCCAACCGCCTACGAAAACTACCAGCGATTCGTAGGTGAGATTGGTATCCCAAGGCGCGAATATCTCTACGAACTGGAATACTGGGAACTGGTACTGATTGAGCGCGGATATAACCGCCGCAACATCCTGACGCATCAGCTGCTGCGCATTGCAGCCTATGGCTCATTCCACTGCATGGCAGGTGACCATGAAGGGAAAGGACCAGAAGGCTGGCTTCCGCTATACTTCGACAAATATAAGGACCTTGACGACGAAGAACCGCTGTCAGACAATGAGATTGACGACATGCTCAACGACATCAAGGCAATCAATGAGGCGCACCCATAGGATGCGCTTTATTTTTTTCAATTCCTCACCAAGTACCAACGTGCGGAGTCAGCCAACTGCCGTTGATGCTGACGGTCAGCAGACTGCCGCTCGAAAATAAGTTGCCGCTATATTCCGCGCTGCGGTTGCGCTTTATAGGAACGGCAGGAATATCGGCACTGCCAAGCGTAGTGCCGTTGCCGTCCTTGATAGCAACCGTCACGTCAGTAGTCCATTCCGTTGACTCGCTAACCGTGAAGAATGAAGCAGCAAGCCCTGTGGTGCCGATATAGCTCGATGGTATGCTAACACTCATTGCCTGGTTATTTACAGCTTCGCACGGTTCCCCCGTGCGATATTTCAGCCCATAGTACCACGTTGCAGGCGTACATGTCAGCGTCGCAGCGCCAGTCGGTATCTCGTCATTGATGGTCACCTTCAGCTTCGCCACCACCCTATCAAGCGTAACCGCCCTGTTGCCGTTGCTGGTATTCGCCACAGTCACCTCATAATCCTTCCAGAACGTATCACGCACCGATGCCCACGTAAGCATCTTTGCCGTTGCATCCAGCACGGGCGACACCCCGCGACTCGCCACGAAATACACATGGTGCGTCCCCAGCGTCAGCGACATCTGCGGCTGTCCCCACGCCTCGTCTGAAGTCGTTTGGTGAATAGTCTGCACACACTCATCGCCAACAAAGTCAAACACCCACAAGTCCGTCATCTGGTTGCTCTCGTTGGTGAGATATGTCACCGACCGCGTAGTGCCACCATCCTGGAACACAGGGCTACCGAAGTCGCCCTTCACCGTGAATGTAAACTTCTTAGTGGGTATATCAGAACTTGCCGATGGTTCGTTTTCGTCAACACCCTCCGGCAAAATTGCCTTCTCACAAGCGGTCATCATCAGGCAGACCGCCACCGCCATCATTACTTTTTTCATGTTTTCTCGTATTTAATTATTAACTGAATGCTGCGATTCTATCGCAGCCCTAAAATTCCTCCGCAACCTTTTCAAAGTCACTCTTCAAATCCTTTGCCAGCACCTTCGCATACCGCATAGTCTGCTCAATCTTCCGATGTCCGAGCATCCGCATCACGTTCTGCACCTTCACGTCCTTACTCAGCATATATGTCGCAAACGTATGCCGCGCCAAGTGCGAGTGCATCCCGTCAATACCAATCACAGCACCGAACGTCTTCAGCAGGCAGTTATACTTCTGGTTCGGCATCTGCGGCACCTGCCACCCATGCCTCTCCAGCACATCAACCACTGGCGGCAACAGCACCGACACATACGGCACCCCCGTTTTAACCCTCTCACCCCTATACACCCATCGTTTCGTCTTTTTCCCCGAGATTCCATCTCGGGCTGCCTCTTCCTTATACTGCCTAATATCAAACGCCTGCATATCGCTGTACGACATCCCAGTGTACATTTGAAATACAAACAAGTCCCTTACAGACTCCATCTGCGTCCCAGGCACTGGGCGCGTGTTCAATATCATCTTCATCTGTTCCTCAGTCAGATACTCCACGCTTTCATTATCCCCAGTCTTGAACTTACCCTTCAGTCTCGCATAAGGACTCGCCTCTATCATACCGAAATCCACTGCCCTATTCAGCAATGCCTTCAGATGCTTGTGATAGTTATGTACAGTCCCGTCGCTTCCGCTACGCTCATCCTGTCCGCGCTTAGTCCATGCCTTAATCGTCTTGTGCAGCCAATCGTCCCACAAATAAATATTCTCCACAGTCAAGTCTGACCACGACCGCAGCTTCCCGAACTCCTTCAACCTTGTCATCAGCAACTCATAGTGCTTCCGAGTACCGCCGCACACATTCAGCTGCCCGACCTGATACTCCATCCATGCCAGCATGCGGTCATCCTTGCCTTCAATCTTCGTCCCGTCATAGATGTATTCCTTGACCACAGCCACATCAATCGGCTTGCGCTGGTCAATGAACTCATTCACCTTCTCATTCACCCGAGCCACAATAATGCGCAGCCTATTGTTCAGCGCATCCGCATCGGGACGGTTGACAACAGCACCAGCCCAGTGCTTCGCACGCACACGCATACCAGTATATATATAATATGACTTACGATTATAAGTCACCCTAACCTCCAGCGCACCATCTTTGTCGCGCTCAGCCTGCTTCTTCCTGTCGAATATTACTGCCGTCGTAATCATAGCTTTTTAGTCATTTTGTGGCATTTTCGCCATCTGGTAAAACATTTCTTCGATTTGGTAAAACATTGGTAAAACATTTTGTGTAAAAATCCGAGAAAATCCGATAAAAACCGGTAAAACATTAAACCTCTGTAATCCATCTCAACCACCGAAAACCAAAGAGGATTTCAGCATTTCCTTGCCTCCATCCTCTTCATTCAATGTGATCCGGTCGGGATTCGTTTGAACGTCGAGGATTTGTCCTATTTATGGGGGTTGCGCGAGTTCGTGAGTCATAGTTGGTAAAACATTTGGTTATTTTTGGGAAATATAACAGTCGGAGAAGTAGATACCATTTCTCTTTCCGATGTAGAAGAAGCAGGGACATGGAAGGTTGGCGACATTGCGCACTTCAGCTGTCATGTCTTTTGGGACGTAGCCGACATGGTGGCCATCATGGGCGAGTATCTTAATGGCGTTTGGATCATAGGGGTTTGTTGGTTCTGCTTCCAGAACTCCAACAGATTCACCAAGATATTCGTCAATGTTGTCACGATACTCAATGCCTGCTATATTAAATCTTACCATATCGTAATGGTTGTAGTCCTTTGGCCATACCGTAACATGGTAGCCTTTGTCCTTGATGCAGAAGTACTGGAGTTCCTGGACGGGTGCATCAGAATCACCGCCACCAATTACTATCTTCATCTTAGGTGCGCTAATCGGGTCGCCATTGTCGTCAAGAAGGTCGAAGTTGGTAGGTTGTCCTGCTGCCTTTTGCTGTTCTTTTCTGTTGTGCTTTACTATGAAGGTGTTGTAAAAAGCCACAATCAGCATGCTAATGATAATGAATATTATAATATATGTGTACATAATTATTTATATTTTGGTTATATTTTATCTTCAGCTGCGCCAATAGTAAACGGGTAGCGTGAGATGTCAGAGGTGGCGGCAGCGGCCAGTTGACGTTCCAGTTCGAGGATGCGAGAGTCGCTGGCGCGGATGAGTGCGTTTTTGTCGGAGATGAGTTGATCCTTGACCGCGAGTTGGTCACGGAGAGACTGAATGAGGTCGTCTTTGGCTTTTAGCTCGCGGGTGTGTACTTCGAGAAGGGTGGCTTTCTCGGACTTCAGCGACTCGATGGTTTGCATCTGTGCGGCAAGGGCAGCGTTCAAGATGCTGGATTGGTCAATGGGCGAAGAAGCAGGAGTGGCTGAGTCGACGTAAGTCTGTGACTGCTGAACGGTCACCGATTCGCTTTCGCCGCGCAGGAAAGCAGGGTCTATGTCGCGGAACACGGAAACGAGCTTGCGGATGGTCTCAGGCGAAGGCTGACGCACTTTGTTATTAAGTATGCGCGATATAGTTGCCTCGTTGATACCAGTCTTCGAGGACAACTCTTGCTGGTCCACAATCAGGCCTTCAGAATAGAGCCAATCGAGTGCTTTTTTAAAACGTTCGTTTTTTGTCATTGCACCAAATGTATTAAAAAGACTTAAAATTTGACACCGTTTTGCACGGGTTTCATTTTTAGTTTGTATATTTGCACCCGAAAGCAAGCAAGTAAGACAACGGGCACAAGAATAGCCGTCAGACGTTTAGCCGTCTTTTCAGCAAAAGCGCACACGGCACTTTGCAAGACACTTTGGCGAGTGTATGGGTTGCAAATATACAAAAATATTGTGCTCGTTGTCCGAAAGCAAGCAAAGTTTTAAGATAATTTAGAAAATTATGGTTAAGGACAAGGTAACAAAAGAAGACTTGATGAAGTTCAACGTGGGCGACCAGAAGGTGTTCACATTGCCATCATGGGGGAAGGCTCGCAGTGCTCAGAGTTATGCCAATTCGATGAAGAAGGCGACGATGGGGACTAAGGATCAGCGCGAGTTCAGTGCTGTCATCGGTGACCCCGACCCTGAGACGGGACGCTGTTGTGTAACTATCACAAGAATTGCGTGATTATGGATAGGAAGCTGAGAGAAGAGATAGTTGCCGAGGTGCAGAAGGCTGTCGAGGTGGCTATGGTGAAAGCTGGTGAGCGTTGGATCACGGCTGACGAACTGTGCAATCAGTTCCAGATGTTCTCGAAAGACTGGGTGGAGAAGTATGGGGACGTACTGCCACGGAAGAAGGTGAACTTGGAGTGTACCATCAGCGGCGAGAAGCGAGGCACTCGGTGGGCTTATCCGCAGCACCAGATAGCGTTGAACATTGCGAACGGGTTGTATGATGACATGAAGCTGCTAAGGTGAGGGCAGCGATATGGCCGCAATAACATTGCGGCATACAGAACAAGGAAGGTTGGCCGAGTGGCTGAAAGCACCGCATCACTGATGACGGATTAAGCGGGGGTTCGAATCCCTCACCTTCCACAAACGCCGAGGGACGTGCAGCGTGCAATCCCGGCAAGTAGGCTAATTTATTGTAACACTGGGGAAGCCGGGTGGCGGAACCGAAACGGCAGCGAAAGAGACCATAGGGCTGATGGAGTGGAAATAGACGGTAACCAATCCGTAAGTACAACTGGAGGCGCGAGGTAATTTCCGAATCTGAAAAAGACCCACGGGATGGGATTATGGTTGCGACTGAGTAGCAACATACGGGACAGATAGGTAGTAGTGTAAGACCGAGGGAAGGTGGGACGTAAGACGTTGGCTGAATGGTTGCGACACAATCGCAACGGAATGAACGAAACAATAAGGCAAAGCTGGAGAGAAAGGAATGCCTGTAAGGGCAAAACAGTTCAGACGGCTTCGGTGATGCTAACCATATATACATGGTATGCCGTGTAGCTCAGTTGGCAAGAGTCCTCACTTGTAGGTTTCGACCTACATACTGAGGTAGGTCGCCGGTTCGAGTCCGGCCACGGCAACGATGTCCAAGCGAGGACGACAGAACATAATTCATAGGCTTTTGTAACAATTACACTATTGTATTCACCTGCCCGCCGTGAAGGTTCGCAGGTTTTTATTTTGAATCTTTTTATAAACAACTAAATACATACGACTATGAAAGAAATGATTGACATTTTGATGAGCGAAGATAAGAGCTTCGAGGGACTGCCCAAGTGGGTGTGGTTGTTTGCGGCTCCGGCAGGGCTGGTGCTGATGTGTATGATTGGCGGTACGTTGTCATGATCTACGACGGAAGTCCACACAGCAAGAGTGACGGTCAATGGCATTGTCCGTTTCCGCTTGAATGGGTTGAGCGAATGCGGCGGGCTGTAAAGCATTGCGAGAAGCTGAGTGCTGAGTATATCGCGAAGCGCATCAGTAACGAGGAATACATCTACAATGTTCCTGATGGTGACTTCATCGGTGTGCCGCAAGGCAGACGAGTGATACCACTTCGTTATATTAACAGGTTGCCTATCAGGTGTGATGTGTATGACTACAGCACCATTCCTGACGTAGTGGTGACTAATGGACGTGAGGACTGGCCGCTGCGTGTTACGGGGTTGGTGCTGATGGCGTGATTATGGGTTGGGACTGAGTCGCAACATACGGAAAATAAACAATAACAGATATGAGTAAGAATGACAAGATTTTGAAAGAGTGCGACGGGCTTTTTTATGAGTTCGTGCGCAACAAGAAAGGGACGCTGATCAAGAAGTGTTGCGCATCTTGTAAGTACAAGGATGCTTATGACACTGAAGGACCACGAAGGTTGTGTAGAGTTGACCCCACAGACAAGAACAGGATTGTGGACAAGAAGCATGTTTGCCGAGACTGGGAAATCAGCGAAGATATGGATCAAATCAAGACGGAACAGAGTAGACCAGATTTAATTAAGAAATAGATTATGGAATTTCAAGGAAGAATTGCAAAGCTGCTACCCATCCGTCAGGGTGTGAGTCAGCGAACAGGAAACGAGTGGAAGGCTATGCCTTTCATTTTTGAGTATTTTGAGAACCAGTCAGACCGCTACGCAGATAGTGTGCTGTTGGAGACGTTCGACGAGAAGGTTATCAATAACCTGAAGGAAGGTATGGAGGTTCGATGTGGATTCGGCCACAAGACCCGTGAGTTCACGAAGCAGGACGGTACTACAGCAGTCATCAATGACTTGCGCCTATATAAGATTGAGAGTGTGCGCAAGGAACAGCAGCCCGCACAACAACGGCAAGCACCACAACAGCAACAGCAGGGAGGAGGTGATACCGATGACCTGCCGTTCTGATGACTACTTTTGCGAGTGGTGGCCTACTGGGGTCACCACTTCCAATTCTAATAATGGCGATGCAATCGTCATCTAACAAACGAGACAAGGGACTATGACGCCAGAAGAAAGACGTGAGTATAACAAGCGATACTATCATGCGCACAAGGCTGAAAGGTTAGCCAAGGAGCGCGAGCGGCGCATGTTACACCGAATTGGTGACGGGCGATATGGTGTGCAAAGACAGGCGAGCAGTCACGGCTACTATCGCGCTGAAAACATAAAGAGAGCTTACGATGAACGAAGAAAACAACAAAATACCACTGCCGGGTGATGAGGTAGCGATATTGCAACGACGACAAGAGATTGAGCCGTACCTGCTGGATGCAACTCAGAACTACCCAGAACCTTACTACCTGTTGGAATACAACGGCGTGCCGTTCTCAACCCTCGGAGGTATTCAGGCCATCAGCGGTCAGAAGAAGAACGGCAAGACGTTCCTGTTGGCGCAACTGATGGCGGCAGTCTTAGGCACCGGCATTGAGCGAACACGAACAACGCAGTGTCTGCCAGGATTGAGAGTTCCTGACCGCACCATTGAATACCTCGGGCACCTTCCGACAGTGCTCTATGTCGATACCGAGATGGAGAAACTGAACAGCGCGAAGGTGCTCAGGCGAGTGCATTGGTTGTGCGGTTGGCCTCTCGACATTCCCTGCGAGCGTTTTCACGTCCTGTGGCTGCGTTCCGTCATCGACGTAAAGGATGACAAGGGCAATATTAAAGAACGTGCCTACGAGAAGCGATACAGGCTCATTCGGCAAGCCATTGAGGTTCTGAACCCCGATGCGGTGTTCATTGACGGCATCCGCGACATCATCAGCGACTTCAACGACAACGAGGCCAGCAGTGCATTGGTCTCCGACCTTATGGCTTTTGCAGAGCAGCGGCAGATATGTATCTGGAACACGTTGCACATGAACCCTCGCCCGAAGAATGACGACGAGAGCAAGATGCGCGGACACCTCGGAACGGAGCTTGGAAACAAGATCACCGACACGCTGGTATGTATCAAGCACAAGGAGAAGGACGGCACCGTCTATTTCACCGTTAAGCAGGACGATGCCCGTGGTAAGGACATGGAAGACTGGGAGTTTGTGGTGACTGAAGCCGCAGGTGCCCTCGGTGTTCCTCAGATGCGAGCTGTAGCAAGTAATGTTGACTTGCAAGACTCCAAAGTACAACAGGAACGCATCGAGGCAGACGACATCTTCAAGTTATATAATTGGACCTCAGCCGGTACCACCTACACCGACCTCGAACGATTTATTCGCACCAAGGGCATCACGAGCAACCGAAAGATAGGCAGAATGTTCGATATTGCAATGGAGAGTGGAATCATCTACAAGACCGACAATCGAAAGTACCACTATAATGGGCTGAACAAGCAAGTCCCAAACGACGAACAACAGCAGATGCCGTTCGATGCTCCAAGTAACGAAGAAGCACCCTACTAACCGTTAGCCCGCTTTACCCCCACCCCCTATTCCCCCCTATGGGGGAATAGAGGGGGTGGATGGTACACGGACACACGGGCGACGCGCACATGCGCGTTCTATGGTTTTACAGATAATTCTTATTGACTGACCTATGCCAAAGATTCCTGACGAAGTAGTAAAGCGAGTGATTGACCTCGCGAAGATTGAGGATGTCGTGGGCGACTTCGTTGACCTCCGCAAGGCTGGCGTGAACCTCACCGGCATCTGCCCATTCCATGATGATAAGCACGACGGCAACTTCATCGTGAGGCCTTCGAGCATCCCCGAGGCGCGACACGGCAACACGTATCGATGCTTCGTCTGCGACAAGAAAGGCGGTCCCGTGCAATTCATCATGGCGCATGAGCGGCTGAGCTTTCCCGACGCTATCCGATGGCTGGGCAAGAAGTACAACGAGCCGGTGGACGACATTCCGCTGAACTATACGCCACCGCCACCACGACCGAAACCCGCACCACTGCCGGTGCTGGAGATACCGAGAGCATACGTCGTCAGGACTTTGACGATAGCACAAGAGCAGTCGATATTATTTACATATTGGTTGCAAATGCTTCCGTGGGACGATGAGCAGCGGGCACGACTCCAGCAGACGCTCTGGATGTACTGCGTTGGCGGTTGGAAGGACGGTCGCGTGGTGTTCTGGCAGATAGACCACAACGGCATACCGCGAGCTGCCAAGCTGATGAAGTACCTCGCTGATGGACACCGCGACAAGACGCAACACCCTGGCTGGATATACAACCAAGATGGATGCCGACAACAGCTGGAACCCGACAAGCACGATATTATCAAGCCGCTGTTTGGTAGTCACCTGCTTAACCGATACCCGAAGGCGGTGGTGAACATCGTGGAAAGCGAGAAGACGGCTATCATCATGGCCAACTACTACGGCAACCATGACGACCAGATATGGATGGCGTGCGGAGGTTTGAAGTTCTTGCAACTCGACAGCCTTCAGCCATTGATAGACCAAGGGCGCACGATATGGCTGTGGCCCGACAAGGACGGGCGCGAGGCATGGCAAGAGGTATGCGACAAGCTGGGCTACGACAAGTGCCGGGTATATACCCACTTCTTCGATACCTGCTGGACGGAAGCCGACGGCATGAAGGCTGACGTGGCCGACATTGCCATCCGCATGATGCGCACCGGCGACAAGCCTCGCCACGAAGAACCCAAGCACGAACCCGTCAAGGTTGGCGACATCATCACCCATATCATCGACGACGGGCAACCATTCCTCGACCCCGACGAAATGGCAGACCCTCGCGTCAGAATGTGGCGTGAGACATTGAGACAAAGATACAACTTTAACAAAACACGCAATGAAAGACGAAAAGAAACGCTTTGAAGGTATAGGCACTAAGATAGACCCGGCCATGGCTGAGGTGCTTAACGCTTGCTGCGATGCCATCGGCGTGGATGTGTACCACCTTCTTCAGTGGTTTGCCTACACCATCATCAAGGCCAGCGCACCCATGCACCAACTGGACCCGAGGATTCAGAAGCTGATGACCATGCTCGAGAGCGATGCGGGATGGCAGAAGGCTTTCAACCTGTGCAACCCTGACGACCTCAATGTGTCGCAAGTCATCATGATCCTGGAACAGAAGAACCACAAGGGATTCGGTGCGGTGATGATTTACCGTCCATTCATGGATGACGCAAGACAGACAGAGTGTGCCGACGAAATCCTTGAACGCACGTTAGAGGTCACAATGCCAGGCATCTACCGCCGTCTGCGAGAGATAGGTGCTAAGATGAAATGCACCAACTTCAGCGACGTGCTGCTACGAATGATTGACGCTCAGACAACCATCGAACTTGAAGAGTCCTTCCGGGCTGAGATGCCTGGCATGGGTGAACACTCCGACAACCGCAGGCAGGTGGCATACGGCAAGAAGTCGAAAGCCAAGCAGTACCGCACACCCGACTCAGTGGCCCGCGACCAGCGATTCCACTTCGACGACTATGACCGTGAGATTGCCGACATGGAGGCACAGGACTGGGAAGGTGAGCACCGAAATCCTGATAATGACACCCCACCAGACGGCATCAAACCCTTTGGCGAAGAATGGTGACAAAGAAGCAATTACCATGGCGATGTGCCAACAAGCAGCAGGCGAAGGACAAGGCCGAGATATACAACAGCCGCGAGTGGCGAGAGATCAAGGCCATGAAGAAGAAGGCCAACCCCGTCTGTGAGATGTGTCAGGCTGAAGGCCGCGCCAAGGGCATTCGCTTTGGCTACCTCACACCTACGCAATGTGTACACCACATCGTGCCCATCGAAACGGCGACCACCAAGGACGAGATGAAGCGACTGGCATTCATGTGGTCAAACCTCCAAAGCCTGTGCTACCGGCACCACCACCAGGTGCATAACGCAGCTGGTTACCATACCAAGGCGGCGGTGCAAGAGCGCAAGCAGTCGGCACTCGCCAGGTGGATAGCCAAACATGAGAAATAAACTCCGGGCGGCCCGTTTATTTGGAATGGAAAAAGAATCCGAAATCCACTTGCCCTCCTAAACGTTGACAGGGTAAATTTTGAAAGTT
>Ga0310694_10002152_pt1 | contig 20730 bp, 18 predicted proteins | sample 174DNAGHGhighgp2_FD_203884 | JGI IMG/M metagenome (GOLD analysis project Ga0310694, IMG submission 203884) | Sheep rumen microbial communities from Palmerston North, Manawatu-Wanganui, New Zealand - 1742 DNA GHGhigh gp2 (v2) (version 2) | ecosystem: Host-associated > Mammals > Digestive system... | reverse complement strand
ACGGACTTCTTTAACAAACAGATGAACGCGTTGCTGCGGGGTGAGGAGGTAGAGCTTCCGCGTTACGACTTTCCCTCCGGCGAGCGTGTCTTCGAGGGACGGAAACTGAAAATCGGTGCCGAGGATGTCATCATCCTTGAGGGGAACCATGCCCTCAACCCTATCCTTACCAAACAGATACCCGAGGAGAAGAAGTTCCGAATATATGTCTCTACCCTCACGACCATTCAGCTCGACGACCACAACCACATCCCGACGGCCGACATACGCTTGCTCCGCCGCATCCTCCGCGACTACAAGCATCGCGGCTACACTGCCGTGGAGACCATCAAACGCGCCCCGAGTGTCGATGCAGGCGAGGAGAAGTGGATTTTCCCCTTCCAGGGATTGGCAGACGCCACCTTCAACAGTGCCTTGCTCTACGAGCTTGGCGTGATACGCGAACAGGTGATGCCCATCTTGGAGCAAGTGCCAGAACGTGCCGTCGAGTATGCCGAGGCAAGCCGCCTGCGTAAGTTCCTGGCCTACTTCAGTGGCATTCCCGGCGACCAAGTGCCGCCCTCGAGCCTCTTACGCGAGTTTGCCGGCGGCAGTTCGTTCAAGTATTAACAGCCTCACCCCCGACCCCTCTCCGAGGAGAGGGGAGAAAAGAGTAAAAAGAATAAAACAAAATGATATGATGAAAAATTGTAACCACAGAAAAAGCCTCCCTCCTCGGGGGGAGGTTGGAGGGGGGCTTGGTCGCCTTGCCTCCATCGATGCCCTTCGGGGCTTTGACATGTTGTTCATCATGGGCGGTGCGGGCTTGATTACGGCGTTTGCCCAGTGGTTCCCCGGCAGCTTCACAGAGGCATTGGCCGAGCAAATGGATCATGTGGAATGGGACGGCCTTCGCCACCACGACACCATCTTCCCGCTCTTCCTCTTCATTGCGGGCATCTCCTTCCCGTTCTCGCTGCAGAAACAGATAGAGAAGGGAAAGTCCATGACGAGCATTTATCTTAAAATCCTGCGGCGCGGCCTGATGCTGGTACTCTTGGGCATGATTTATGGCGGCCTGCTGAAGTTCGAGTTCGCAACGCAGAGGATTCCCAGCGTCTTGGGGCGCATCGGCTTGGCCTGGATGTTTGCGGCCTTTATCTTCACGGCCACCGGCAAGAAACTTTGGCCGAAGGTGGCTGTCGTGCCAATCATTCTGATAGCCTACTGGCTGGCTTCCGCTTTCGTACATGCACCGGACGTTGACCCATCTGTCAACCCTCTGACACGCGAAGGCAACATCGCTTGCTACATCGACCGCACGCTGTTGGGCGCCCATTGCTATAGGCCTGACTACGACCCAGAGGGCCTTTTCTCCACCATACCCGCTATCTGTACAGCCATGCTGGGAATGCTCACCGGCCTTTTCGTGCAGCGTTCCAAGCCCACGGCAAAGACGGCACTTGTGCTTTTCGCCGCCGGCATCGTCTTCGCCCTTCTGGGAGCCGCATGGAACATCATTTATCCCATCAACAAAGCCTTGTGGAGCAGTTCCTTCGTGCTGGCTGTTGCCGCCTATTCCCTCGTGATGTTCGCCCTATTCTATTATATTATAGAGGTATTGGGATGGCGGAGGTGGACGCTCTTCTTTACGGTCATTGGCATGAACTCCATCACCATCTATCTTGGGCAAAGGTTCATCAACTTCTCCTATACAGCGGACAAGCTCTTCGGAGGCCTCGTCGGACTGACGCCCGAGGACGCGCAGGCCTTCTTCACCAAAGCGGCCTACATCGCCGTCTGCTGGCTCTTCCTCTATTTCCTCTATCGCAAGAAAGTCTTCCTGAAAGTGTAGAGAAGCCCGTCATGCACAGGGAGCCAACGCTTCCGCTTGTATGAAATAGTTATTGTCGCTGTGTTCCGTCAGCGTTTTCTCAACTCGCGCCAATAGATAAGACCGGCGAAGGCGAGGATGGGCAGCGTGCTGATGCAGAGGTACAGCCATATCGGCCATTCCGTCGGGATGCGCGTTATTGCATAATAGAACACGGCGGCGACGACGGTATATAATGCCATCGAGCGAATCGGGTAGGGGATGGGATTGAGTCTTTGCCCTACGAAATAGCTCAGGAGCATCGCCGTACCGTAGCCTGCCACACCGCCCCAGGCACAGGCCATATAGCTGTAGCGGGGAATGCCCCAGATGTTAACGGCTAAGAGCACTATGCAGCCTGCCAATGAGAATATGGCTCCGTAGATGGTCTTGTCAATGAGCTTGTACCAGAAGGAGAGGTTGAAGTATATGCCCATCATTATCTCTGCCACCATGACGATGGGGATGACAGCCAGCCCTTCCCTGTACTCCTCGCCGATCATGTGGCTGAGCAGGGGCAGCCAACCCATCACTCCGAGGAATGCCAGCAGGGTGAAGACGACGAAGTACTTCATTCCGAGGGCATAGTACTCGTTCTTGTCGGTATCTTTCGACTTGGCAAAGACGATGGGCTCGTAGGCATAACGGAACGCCTGGGTTATCATCGCCATAATCATCGCCACTTTCACGCAGCTGCCATAGACGCCCAGCTCGACGTTTGCCTGCGCCTTGTCGGGATAGACCTTCGGGAAGAGAATCTTGTCGGCCACCTGGTTAAGGATTCCCATCACGCCCAATACGAGTATCGGCCACGAGTAGGAAAGCATCTGCCGAAGCAGTCTTCCGTCGAAATGCCAGTGTATCTTGAACAGGTCGGGAATGAAGAAAAAGGTGATGAAGCCTGTGCAGATGAGGTTTATGAAGAAGACATAGAAGACGGACGTCTTGCCGAGAAGGACGAAAAAGACGAGGTTGAGGATGATGTTGAAGAAGATGAAGAGCATCTTCAGCGACATGAAGCGTATGGGCCTGTGCTGGAAGCGCAGTAGGCAGAAAGGCAGAGCCTGCAAGGCATCCAAGGCAACCACGGAGGACATCATCAGCAAGTACTCGGGATGTTCGGCGTATCCGAGGTAATCGGCAATGGGGGTGATGAAGCCGAAGATAAGTAAAAGAAAGAGAATCGTGAGGCTTCCCACCATGGCAAAGCCTGTGGAGAAGACGGTGTCGGGCTTCTCGCGCTCGTCGTTGGCGAAGCGGAAGAGCGTCGTCTCCATGCCGAAGGTCAGGATGGCGAACATCAAGGCGGTGTAGGCATACATGTTCGTGCTCACACCATAATCGCCAGATGCCTTGGGCATGTAGTGGGTGTAGAGCGGCACGAGCAAGTAGTTGAGGAAACGGCCTACGATGCTCGACAATCCATAGATGGCAGTGTCCTTGAAAAGCGACTTGAGGTTTGGCATGTTGGGCGTTGTGCTATAGATTCAGAACGATGGATACGGGGCAATGGTCGCTGCCCATGATGTCGTCGTGGATGTCGGCCGATTGCAGGCACGGCGCGAGGCGGTCGGAGACGAGGAAGTAGTCGATGCGCCAGCCGACGTTCTTCTCGCGGGCATGAAAGCGGTAGCTCCACCAGCTGTAGCGCCCTGTGGCGTCGGGATAGAAGTGGCGGAACGTGTCGGTGAACCCGCTGCCGAGCAGCACGGACATCTTCTCGCGCTCCTCGTCCGTGAAGCCCGCGTTCTTGTGGTTCGTGGCGGGATTCTTCAGGTCTATCTCCTTGTGAGCCACATTCATGTCGCCGCACACGATGACCGGCTTGCTCTTGTCGAGCGCAAGGAGGTAGTCGCGGAAGGCGTCCTCCCACTGCATCCGATAACCGAGGCGGAGCAATCCGTCCTGACTGTTCGGCGTATAGACACATACGAGGTAGTGATCCGGCAGCTCTAAAGTGATGATTCTTCCCTCGCGGTCGTGCTCCTCGATGCCCATGCCGTAGGTCACGGCCAGAGGCGTCTGCCTTGTGAATATGGCGGTGCCTGAATAGCCTTTCTTCTCGGCATAGTTCCAGTACGAAGTGTATCCGGGGAAGCTGAGGTCGAGCTGCCCTGCCTGAAGCTTCGTCTCCTGCAGGCAGAAGAAATCAGCATCGAGCTGAGCGAAGGCTTCCTTGAAGTTCTTGCCAACGACTGCCCGCAGGCCGTTGACGTTCCAACTGACGTATTTCATAGTAGTAAGTGCGTTATTGTGTGCAAAGTTACGAAATAATTCTTAATTCTTAATCCTTAATTCTTAATTTATTTGTACCTTTGCATGGATTATTGAATGTATTGATGAAGAGAACACTGGGAATAAAGGAGGGAATCCTCGTTTGCTGCGGGTTGATTGCCTGTGGAATGGTGTTGCAGCAGACTGTGGGTCCAGTCCGTTGGAATGCGATGGGTTGGCCCTTGAACGGCATAGTGCTGGCAGTGCTGGTGCTCGGCATCGTCCTTATGTCTGTGCTCCGGCGAAAGGTCCGCCTCTTCCGGTGGATGGCGACGCTGCATGCGGGCATCCCCGCTATAGTGACGTGTGCCATGCTGACCGTGCTGATGGGTGTGACGCGGCAAGTGCCGTCGGGCCATGTGCCGACGGAACCCATCGGTATCACCGCGATGCTCTCCTTCTGGCCCTTCGTCCTGTCGTATTTGTGGCTCACCGTGCTTGTGGGCATGACGTGCATGACGAGACTCCGTCCGAGGTGGCGCAATATACCTTTCCTGCTTAACCACCTCGGCATCTTCACGGCTCTTGTGGCAGGCACGCTTGGCAATGCCGATATGCAGCGCTTGCGGATGGTCGTGCAGGAAGGCATGACGGAGTGGCGGGGCATTGATGCCAGGCACATGGTGTACGAGCTGCCTATTGCCATCGAACTCCACGACTTCTCTATCGAAGAAGAGCCAAAGTTATCCTACCTGTCCGACGTGACGGTGTACTCGAAGAGCGGCATCACGCAGCGCGATACGATTCGCGTCAACAAGCCCCTCTCCTTCCGGGGATGGAAGATATATCAGTATGGTTACGACGAGGCGAGAGGTGCCGAGAGCAACATCAGCATCTTTGAACTCGTGCGCGACCCATGGCTGCCCTACGTATATCTGGGCATCTTTATGATGCTCGCGGGGGCGGTGACAGGGTTGATTGGGAAAAGAGAAAAGGTGAAAGACTGAAAAGGTGAAAAGGACGTATGGTAAGTTGGAGTGAGTTATGCTATTTTGCTGTTCCTGCCTTGGTGCTATGGGCAGTGGCAGCGGTGCTTTCGATTGGTGTCTCTCCCCAAAAGGGGAAGCGGAGAGTGGGCTATGTCTATCTGCTGACCGTCGGCGGACTTCTTGTGTTCGGAGCCTACATTGCCCTGATGTGGCACTCCCTTGAACGCCCGCCACTCCGCACGATGGGCGAGACGCGGCTGTGGTATTCCTTCTTCCTGCCGCTTGTCGGCCTGCTCACCTACAGCCGTTGGCACTATCGGTGGGTGCTTTCGTTCAGCACCCTGCTCAGTGCCGTCTTCATCTGCGTCAACCTTTTTAAGCCGGAGATTCACAGCAAGGAGCTCATGCCGGCACTGCAAAGCCCGTGGTTCGCGCCTCATGTCATCATATATATGTTTGCCTATGCCACAACGGGAGTTGCCGCCGTGATGTCGCTCTGGCAGCTCTTCCGCAGGGAGAACCACCTGGATGCCATCGACAACCTGACGCGCGTGGGCATTTCCTTCATCACCATAGGAATGCTCTTCGGAGCCCTGTGGGCAAAGGAGGCATGGGGCACCTACTGGTCTTGGGATCCGAAGGAAACGTGGGCGGCGGCCACATGGCTCTGCTACCTCGTCTATGTCCACTGGCGCAAGTGCCGTCCCACGGCTGTCCGTCCGGCATTGTTGTGGCAGATAATATGCTTCCTCTGCCTTCAGATGTGCTGGTGGGGCATCAATTACCTGCCGTCGGCAAAGGGCATAAGCACACACACATACTGAAAAGCCTCACACCGACTCTCTCCTGGGGAGAGGAAGAGAAGAGCCAAACAGCGAAATGAAGAAATAGTTAATCGGCAGTAAACAGCTAATCATAAAATAGTAAATGAAACAATTTTTGACCTTTTGGGCTGTCGTCTTTGCAATGACGGCATTGGCACAGGAAGAAAAGGCAACACCTGATTACGGCGACTTCACCTTGGATGCACAAGTCCGGGCACGCGGCGAGTTCCGTACGGGACTTGGTACTCTTGACGACGGGAGCAGTAGCCCCAGCCTCATGGTGAACGACCGCGTGCGTCTCTCCTTTGGATGGGAGCGCAAGAACCTCAGCCTCAAGATTGCCGCGCAGCACACCGGTCTCTGGCAGGACGGCGGGCAGAAGAACACATCCGGCACCATCGCCCTCAACGAGGCGTGGGCAAAGATGACTTTCGGGAAGGGTTTCTTCGTCCAAGCCGGGCGTCAGGAGCTGTCGTACGACGACGAGCGCCTGTTCGGAGCACATGACTGGGCAGCCACGGGACGCGCCCATGATGCCCTCCGCCTTGGCTGGGAGAACACGCGGAACAAGCTTCATGCCATCGTGAGCTTCAACCAGACGGCCGACGTGGTGAACGACATAACCGATGTCGGCAGAGCGTCTTCTGCCCCGAAGCTCTACAAGAACATGCAGACGCTGTGGTACCACTTCGGACGCGACGAGGCTCCCTTCCAGATAAGTTTGCTTGTCAACAACCAGGGCGTGAGCGATGCCGGTGGCAATGGCGTGAACTATATGCAGACGTTTGGCACCAACGCCACCTTCGCCAAGCGCAAGTTCTTCGCCGACGCCTCGTTCTACTATCAAGTGGGCAACGACCGCGCAGGCTCCAGCGTGAGCGCCTTCCTGCTGAGCGGCAATGTGGGCCTGCAGTTCTCGCCGAAGTGGAGGCTCTCCATAGGCGACGACTTCATCAGCGGCAGCGACGGGAAGCCCGGCACGAACAAGACGTTCAACCTCCTCTACGGCTCCTACCACAAGTTCCTCGGCTCGATGGACTGTTTCGGCTACGGTGCCATCCCCACATACGGCCTCAACGACGTCCACGCCATCGCCCAATTCAAGCCCGGCGAGAAGTTCAACATGAGCATGGGCGTACATTGGCTTGCGACACCAAACGCCATTATGGACTATCTGAAGAACCTCTACAAGAATCGTCAAAACAACTACATATACCATCTGACACCCGAAGAGATAGAGTACTGGCGGCCCTTGAAGGGAGGCGAGCACCGCTTTGGGCAGAACCTGGGCAGCGAGGTGGACCTGGAGGCCAGCTACCGTCCGTGGAAGAACGTCACCATCGATGCCGGCTTCAGTATGCTGATAGGAACGGAGACGGTGCAGCTCCTGAAGGGCAGCGACACCAACACCTTCCTGAGCTGGGGCTGGGTGAGCCTCAACATCAACCCGACGGTTTTCTCCACCCGGCACAGGAGGTAGGAAAAACGCACCGTGCCGCGATGGCAAACACTCCGTGCCGCGACGGGCATCGCACCGTGCCGCGATGACCAACGCACCGTGCCGCGTTTTTTATCGCCCTGAACGAATCCGTCGTCACTATAGTTACGAAAGCCTCTATAAACCGAAAAGAAAGAAAAAACAAGGCAAAGAGTTTTGTACTTTGGATATAGTTTCGTAACTTTGTCCTCCGCTATACATATTTAATATATATACTATGGTCAGGCACATCATATTGTGGCGGTTGAAGGAAGACCTCACCGCAGAAGAGAAAGAAAGCGTGAAGCAAGACATCAAGGCGGGTTTGGAAGGACTGGCCGGACGCATACCCGGGCTGCTCGACATCAAGGTCGTTGTTGACGGACGCCTCGACTCGTCGAATGCCGACGTCATGCTCGACAGCACCTTCACCGACGAGGCTGCGCTCCGTGGCTATGCCGTTCACCCCGAGCACGTTGCCGTGGCGGACGGAAAGGTGCGCCCCTACACCTGCCTGCGCACTTGCCTCGATTACGAAATTAACGCCATAACACAATGACCGCATAGCGTCATAACGAAACAACGAAAAGAAAAGAAGCAGCCATGAAAGGAATTGTACTGGCCGGCGGCTCTGGCACCCGGCTCTATCCCATCACGAAGGGCATCAGCAAACAGCTCATGCCCATCTACGACAAACCGATGATCTACTATCCCATCAGCGTCTTGATGCAGGCAGGCATACGCGACATCCTCATCATCTCCACGCCCTTCGACCTGCCGGGCTTCAAGCGCCTGCTTGGCGACGGCAGCGACTACGGCGTCCGCTTCACGTATGCCGAGCAGCCCTCGCCCGACGGATTGGCACAGGCCTTCACCATCGGGGCAGACTTCATCGGCGACGACTGCGCCTGCCTCGTGCTTGGCGACAACATCTTCCAGGGCAACGGCTTCAGCGCCATGCTGAAGGAAGCCGTCCGCACAGCGGAAGAGGAGCAAAAGGCCACCGTCTTCGGCTACTGGGTGAACGACCCCGAGCGCTATGGCGTAGCGGAGTTCGACAAGCAGGGCAACTGCCTCTCAATCGAAGAGAAGCCTGCCAATCCCAAGAGCAACTACGCCGTGGTGGGACTTTACTTCTACCCCAACAAGGTGGTCGATGTGGCAAAGAGCATCAAGCCCAGCGCCAGAGGCGAGTACGAGATTACGACCGTGAACCAATGCTTCCTTGCCGACGGCGAACTGAAGGTGCAGACGCTTGGCCGGGGCTTTGCGTGGCTCGACACGGGTACCTTCGACTCTCTCTCCGAGGCCTCAACCTACATCGAAGTCCTCGAGAAGCGTCAGGGCCTCAAGGTCGGTTGTCTTGAAGGCATTGCCTATCGCAAGGGATGGATCGACGAGGAGCGTATGCGCCAGTTGGCACAGCCGATGCTCAAGAACCAGTACGGACAGTACCTGCTCAAGGTCATCGACGACGTGAAGCGCTTCGGCAAAGCGGGGGATGAATTCTGAAGCAACTTCCCGAAAAGAAAGAGGCCTCACCATCGGAACAATGTTCGGTGGTGAGGCCTTTGCTATTGGGAGTATTCCTTATTGTCGCTGTCAGTTCTTGACGTTTGCCTGCACGGTGGCATTGGCGGATTTGGTATATTTGCCGTCCACCTTGATGCCGTAGGAATACTTGCCTTTGTTGGCAATCTGGATTGTACCGGCTTCAATGGTCAGGTTGCCCTTTACCTTGATGCCGATGCAACGGTCTTCGTCGTCTGTCTCCTCGTCCTCGTAGGTGGTGCCATTGGCTCGGATCTGCATACGTGTGGGATTGTCGGCCTCATTGATTAGCATATTGCCGGCCACCTGGATGCCTCTGCTGCCGTCTCCTTCCGCCACAATGGTGAATTGGCCACCGCTGACCGTCAGGTCCTTGGGTACCTTAATGCCTTTCGTGATGTCTTCGTTGACCGTGATGTTAAGTGTGCCGCCGCGAATGAACATCAATCCGTTGTTCTCCTTTTCAGGGTTCGGCGTGACATCATCGTCAAGCGTCAAGGTCTCCACCTGCAAGCCGTCGCCCTTTTGTCCGTTTAACGTCAGCGTGCCGCCACTCATAAGGAAGTACTGGCCGACGTGCATGGCATCGCTCACGGCCTTGTTCACCGTGATGCTGCCCGTGCTCTTCTTCAGCTCCATGTACTCCTTGGAGGCGATGGCGTGCTTCGTGTTGCCCGTTACGGTGAGCGAGCCGCTGCCTTCCACCTCGAGGTGTCCCTTGCAGTAAAGGGCTGCCTTCTGCTCGCCGCCTGCCGCATCGGCAAGGACATTCTCCGTACCGTCATTTAGAATAAGGTCAACACGCTTGCCGCACTGTATGTCGATGGCTGCGCCCTTGTCGCTCTTCAGGTTGAGGCCATTGAGGTAGAACTTGCACTTGAGCGGGCCGTCGTAGGTCAGCGAACCGTGTGTGCTCTCGCCCTGCACGACAAACTCCAGCTCGCTCTTCGTGTTTGTGCTGACGATGTTGACGTGTGCGCCACGGATAGTATCGGTGACATTCGGGGCATGGCCAAGATCGACGTACGCCGTGTCGCCCGCAAAGGTAATGGTAACAGTGTGTACCACCGTAATGCTGTCAATTGCGAAAGGAGCATACACAGAGTCGCCCACGACGAGAGCAGTGCCTTCTTTCTCGAAAGTCAGTTCCGTGGTCGTGAAGCGCTTGCTTTCGCCCTGCTTCCAGACACGAATCTGCTCCTGCGCGCTGGCAAGGGGAAGGAGGCACGGGGTAAGGAGCAAGAGGAGAGATACATATAAGTTCTTCATTGTCATCCGGTATTATAATAGTGTTATGTAAGGCCCTCCTCCTCGGGGGAGGATTGGGAGAGGACTTTTATTTCCTTACTTTTATGGTCTTATCGCCCATGCGGACGATATAGACACCTGCAGGAAGATTGTCAAGGCTGATGTTAGCACCTTCCTTGACGTTAGCGATGCTTACGAGCGCACCGTTTGTGCCATAGACGCGGAGCAGGCCCTCACCCTTAACGGCAAGCGTGCCGTCCTTGTAGGTAAGGTTCTCCAGATGTTCGGGCAGCGCTTCGATGGCGGTCGCCGACTCTGTGAAGGTAATCTTGTCCACAAGGGAAATGGGAAAGCGGTGCGTCTCTTCTGTGGTCGATACCACGAGATAATCACCCTCAAAGGAAATCCTCTGCACGATGGGCAGAGAGATATAGTTCTCATTACCATTGGAAGTAACGGTAAGATACTGGAAGTTGTCGGCCATCATGCCTGTGCCGACCATGAGCAGCAATGCTGCTAAAAGAGTCCTTGTCTTCATATTCTGTTGTCTGTTGTCTGTTGTCTGTTGTCTGTGTGTCTCTTGTCAGAAGCTGTACTTGTAGCCGATGTTGATGGCGTGCATCCTGTCGTGAAGCCGCACGGTTTGCAGCGTCATGGTCTCGTCCTCTTCCGTGTCGTACATGTCAAAGGTAAGAATGTATGACAAGGATACTTCGTTGTGCTTGCGGAACTTGTATGAGATACCCGCCGCGGTGCGTATCTTCTGCAAGAGCATATGGTCGCCCCTGCCGACGCTGTTGTGGAACTCTGCCGAGACGAAGGGCGAGAAGGGATTGCGCTTCTTGTCGAATTCAAGCTTGAGGCGTGAGCGCAGTACCTGGTCGGTGTAGGCCGGCTTAATCTCTGTCACTACGTCATCGGTCACTTCCTGTTCGTACCAGGTGATTTCGTTCCAGTCATCGTCGAAGTCATACTTTATCTCATTTGCCACACGGTGCTTGAGCTTGTCAACATTCCTTGCCCTGCCGTGTGTGAGCTGATAGCGTTCCCGAAGGGAGACCTTAAGCCATTTCCACAGCTTGATGCTGCCCGTCAGCTCTGCACTAAAGCGGTGACGCGGGAACCAGTACTCGGAAGTGTAGTTGTAGCCAGTCGTCCACGACTCGGCACCTACTACGCCTTCGCTCTTGTCCTTGTACTTGTCCGGCCTTTGGGAATAGAGGAAACTGTAACTCACGCCGATCTTCAGGTACCTGTTCAGCTTGTAGCTTGTACCCAAGCCTGCGGAGAAGCGTGACCGGTTCTGTGCGCGGTACTCAAAATCCAAGCCCACGTCCCAGCTCTTCGTGATGGATTTCTCTATGCCAAGCTCAGACCAGATGCCGACCTCGTCGTTGCTTTCTTGTGCCGAGGCAGGGAGCAAAAAGCCGGGGGCAAGGAGCAGGAGTGCAAATATCTGTCTGCGAAATGTCATGTGCGAGGCATTTTAATCATTCCTTCTATGCTGCTGCCACGGTCGAGGGGATAGTCGTAGAAGATTCTGATCATGCACGAATCCTTTAGGAAATCGATGGTACCCACTTCCATGCGCTCTATCTTCAGTCCTGTACGCTTCTCCAAGTCTGCCTTCAGCTCGTCGCGCTTCTCGGGAGAGACAAGGGAAATGTTATCGTAGAGGATGTATTTGCTGCAGTTTGACCTGACAAGCCTGCTGCTCTCAAAGAGCCAGGCCATGCCCACGAACACAAGATTGACAAAGAGAATTGTGACCAATCCGAATCCGTCCCAATAGTCTGCCTTGGGATGATACTCTGCGCGGCAAAGGGCATTCACGACGCTTACGGCAATGAGCATGAAGAGGTATGTCATCTCGCGAATGGGAACAGCCTCCGTACGGAAGCGCATGATGCCGAAGATAGCGAAGAGTCCCATCGCTGCCCCAAGGTTCATGCCGTCTCCTTCCATCAGGCTTACCAACAGGAAGATGCTTACGGACATGAGGATAAAGATGAACATATAGTCGCGGCGGCGGCTTCGGGGGAAATAGAAGCAACGCGCTATGACTATCACCACAATCAAGTTGATGACGAAGCGCATTACAAGCGAAATGAAGTGCTGGGGGTCGAAGAGCGTCAAGCCTATCATATTGCCCAGCTGATAGTTAAGGTCGTTCAAATAGTCCATATAGATGTTGTTTGTTTTGTTGTTTGTCTTGTTACGTCAATCGGTTTGCAGCTTCTGCCCTGCCAGTCTTCCGAGCTTTACGAGGCGTGCCTTGAAGAGGTTCTGCTTGAGGTTCTTGTTTGTCATTACCGAGCCGATGCAGTACTTGCTGAAGCCGCTTGGCTTGATGCGCAGCTGGCGGAGGATGTCGAGCACAGGGCTATAGACATTGCCGTCGCGCTTGAGTTCGATGATGACGAGCGGCCCTACGTTGGCATCCTTGCCTGTCTCCATGTTGTGGAACTGTACGTCGTAGTCGATGGTGAGGCGTTCCGTCTTGCCATAATTGACGAGCGTGATGCGATGGAACTGGTTGCGAACCGTCGGATGTATGTCTGCCAGGCTCAGGTGAACGCGTTCCTGCAGGAATTCCTCGTTGCCGTTCTCGCCTGTTATCTGCTGGCTTGGCACTTGCACACGCTTCTTCTTCGTGCGGCCGTGGTTGTTCTTTGTCTTCACCTCGAGGAAGGTGTCGTGGCTGTCCATGTATGTCCTGACGCGGACCTTCTGCCTTGGGGCGCGGCCGTTGTGATGCTCAAGATAGAAACGATGTCCGTCCGTGTCCCAATAGGTCGTCATGTAGTTTGCTATCATTGCGCCGCCATGGAACTGTGCATAGTATTTGCCCTGCGCAAGCTCAAGCATGCGGACCAGCGTCTCCTTGTTCGTCACGAACTTTGTATCGGTGCGGTTCATAAGACGAATCTCCTTCATCTCGTCCAGAGTGATGGGCTTCAGATTGGCAAGCAAATCGTCTATGCGGGCATCTATTTCCATGCTTTTTTATATTCTGCGCTACAAATATACGCTTTTTTATGCAAATAATGACGCAAAACGTTATGTTTTTAACAAAAAATCACTACTTTTGCTTTGGCAATGCGCGTTTAGACAAGTATTTAACCACAAAATAATAAGGAAATATGATAGATGTAAAGGAAACTCTCGGCATGGCCGAGGAGAAAATGGAAGAGGCGGTGATGTACCTCGAGGAAACCCTGGCACACATCCGTGCAGGCAAGGCTAACGTGAAGATACTGGACGGCATCCGTGTGGACAGCTACGGCAGCATGGTTCCCCTGAACCAAGTGGCAGCGGTCATTGCGCCCGACCCGCGCACCATCACCATCAAGCCATGGGACAAGAGCATGTTCCGTCCCATTGAGAAAGCGATTATGGACAGCAATGTGGGCATCACGCCGGAGAACAACGGCGAGATAATCCGCCTGGGCATCCCGCCTTTGACGGAGGAGCGCCGCAAGCAGCTTGCCAAGCAGTGCGGCAAGGAGGGCGAACAGGCAAAGGTGAGCATCCGCAACACCCGTCGCGAGATTATCGAGAAGCTGAAGAAGGGCATCAAGGACGGCCTTTCCGAAGACCTTGAGAAGGATGCCGAGGGCGATATGCAGAAGATGCACGACAAGTACATCAAGAAGGTGGACGAGCTGCTCGCCGCCAAGGAGAAGGAGATTATGACGGTCTAAAGGAATTAAGAATGAAGAGTGAAGAATGAAGAATTTGCTACCGCCCTGTGGCTTTACCCGAGAATGAGTGCGGTAGCAAATTCTTCATTCTTCATTCTTAATTCTTCATTATGAGAGGTACAATCATACGGACAACAGGCAGTTGGTACACCGTCAGGACAGACGACGGCCGGCTCTACGACTGCAAGGTCAAGGGAACATTCCGCCTGAAGGGCATTCGCAGCACGAATCCCGTGGCGGTGGGTGACGTCGTCACCATTACGCCCGGTGCCGACGGGCAGACGGCGCTGATTGACGGCATTGAGGACAGGCGCAACTATATCATAAGAAAAGCCTCGAACCTCTCCAAGCAGAGCCACATCATCGCAGCCAACGTCGATATGGCTGCCCTTGTGGTGACGATTGCGCACCCCGAGACGTGTACGACCTTCATCGACCGTTTCCTGGCCAGCGCCGAAGCCTATCGGGTGCCTGTACTCATCATCTTCAACAAGACAGACCTCTACAACGAGGCAGAGCTGGGGCAGATGAATGACGCTATTACGCTATACCGTAATATCGGCTACACCTGCGTGGCCTGCTCAGCAGAGACGGGGTGCGGCATCGACGAGCTGGAGGCGGAGCTTCGGGGCAAGACGACGCTCCTGAGCGGCAACAGCGGAGTGGGCAAGAGCACGCTGCTCAACCTGCTCATCCCCGATGCAGAAGCCAAAACGGCGGAGATAAGTGCGGCTCACGACGCGGGTATGCACACCACGACCTTCTCGCAGATGTACTTCCTGCCGTGGGGCGGTTCCCTCATCGACACGCCGGGAATCAAGGGCTTCGGCACCTTCGACATGGAGCGCGAAGAGGTGTCGCACTACTTCCGCGAGATATTCAGGACATCCGCCGAGTGCCGCTTCGGCAACTGCACGCATACGCACGAACCCGGATGTGCCGTCCTTCAGGCAGTCGCCGAAGGCCGCATCGCCGAAAGCCGCTATACGAGCTATCTATCGATGCTCGAGGACGAAGATGAGGGAAAGTACAGATAATAGTCTCCCCCTGCCCCCTAAAAGGTGGGGGAGAATAATTAAATGAAGAAAATGAAGGAAAAAGAAATAAAAAACAGCCTTCCGTTCTCCCCTCCTTTTGAGGGGCAGAGGGAGGCTGTTATTGTAATTAAGGTCGGCGGCGGCGTGGTGGAAGATGAGGAACACCTTGCACCTCTTCTCAATCAGTTTGCCGCCTTGAAGGGCCGCAAGGTGCTGGTGCATGGCGGCGGACGGCTGGCAACGTCGATGGCAGCGAGACTCGGCATAGAGAGCCAAATGGTGTGCGGCCGCCGTATCACCGATGCCCTGATGCTCGAGGTCGTCGCAATGGTCTATGGCGGCCTGGTGAACAAGGCTGTCGTGGCCGGTCTTCAGGCAAGGGGCGTGAACGCCATCGGCCTGACCGGCGCAGACGGCGATGTCATCCGCAGCCACCGCAGGCCGCCGAAGCGCGTCAGGATGGACGACGGCACAGAGCAGACGGTAGATTTCGGCTATGTGGGCGATGTCGATAAGGTCGATGCGCAGTTCCTCGTAAAGCTCATCGAAGAGGGCTTCGTGCCGGTGGTGGCTCCGCTGACGCACGACGGCAAGGGGGACATCCTCAATACCAACGCCGACACCATCGCGGCTTCCGTTGCATGCGCCCTCGCGGAGCATTACGACGTGACACTGACCTTCTGCTTCGAGAAAGCAGGTGTTTTGCGTGATGCAAACGACGAGAGCAGCGTCATCCCCTTCATCGACGAGGAACATTTCCGGCGGCTCACTGACGAAGGCATCATTTCCGGCGGCATGATACCGAAGCTCGAGAATGCATTCGACGCCATCCGCAAGGGTGTGTGTCAGGTCATTATCACCCATTCCGACAACCTCGACGGCTCACGGGGCACAATAATCAAATAAAACGACTCTCCGCAGAGATACCACCAAAAGCACCCCTGAGGGGCAAGACAAACGTGGTGGTACGAGGGCTGGCAGTCATCTCAAATAAACACACCGTGGTGCGATGGCAAACACACCGTGCCGCGATGACCAACACACCGTGCTGCGATTGCCAACGCAGCACGGTGTGTTTTTTCCTCCTCCACAGCAAGCAGTTCTTGCGGTCATTCCATCCTTTTTCGGCTTATAAGCAAAAAAAAACTCTTTTCACTTTTCTCTTTTCACTTTTTGTCGTATCTTTGCACCCCAGAACTTTGCATCCCGCAGTTTTGCACCGCACGTCTGCTCCTGTAGTTCAATGGATAGAACAACGGTTTCCTAAACCGTCGATCCGGGTTCGATTCCCGGCGGGAGTACCATCAGCAGGGCAAGGCAAAAAATGTTCTGTCTCAATCAAATTCATGCGCTACTTTTTTTTCGGAATACGTTTGGTCATGCCGATGGCGCCGGTTGGGCAGACAAGGCGGCAGAGGTGACACCCCACACACTTCGTGCCGACGATGCGTGGCTGTCGCGTTTCGGTATCGAAGGCAATCGCCTGATGCCCGCCGTCCATGCACGAGGTGTAGCAGCGGCCACATCCGATGCAGTACTCGCGGTCAATCTTGGGATAAACGATTGTGTCGCGGTCGAGGTCGGAAGGCAGATGGAACTTGGGCAAAAGCTCGCCGACCAAATCGGCAACATGCGCAATGCCTCTTTCTGCCATATAGTGCTGCATGCCCAGGATGATGTCGTCGATGATGCGGTAGCCATACTGCATGACGGCTGTGCATACCTGCACGTTGTGACATCCCAGCTGAATGAACTCCAGGGCATCGCGCCACGTCTCTATGCCGCCGATACCGCTGTACTGAATGTTCTTCATCATGGGATTCTTGACCATTGCCAGAATATGGCGCAGGGCAATGGGCTTCACGGCTCTGCCCGAAAGCCCGGATCCCGTCTGGCAACCGCTCACTTCCGAGCCTGCGCCCATCGTGACACTCTTGATGGTGTTGATGGCAGATATGGCATCTGCCCCGGCGAAATAGGCGCCCATGGCCGGTTCCGAGATATGCGCTATGTTGGGCGTCATCTTGGGAATGACGGGAATATTCACGCTCCGCTTTACATAGGCGGTGAAGAAAGTAACGAGCTCCGGGTCCTGACCAACATCAGAGCCCATACCTGTCTGTCGCATCTGCGGACAAGAATAGTTAAGCTCCACGGCATCGCATCCGGCAGCCTCGGCCATTTGAGCCAGTCGCGCCCAATCCTCCTCGGTTTGCCCCATGATGCTGGCAATGACCACCTTTGTAGGATAGTCCTGCTTCAGGCGTCGCAGAATATCGAAATCAACCTCGACGGGATTCTCGCTCAGCTGCTCCATATTGCGGAAGCCGAAGAAGTCACCATGTCCGCCCGTGCGGTAAACAGCATCGAAACGGGGCGACACCTCGCGTATATCCTGCAGGCAGATGGTCTTATAGAAGACGCCTGCCCAACCCATATCGAATGCCCGCGCCACCATCTCATAGTTGGTACACACGGCCGACGAGGCGAGGAAGAAGGGATTCTCGCAGGGGATGCCACAGAAGTCAATGGCAAGTGAGGGTGCCGCCGCGTCTGTTGCAGAGTCGCGACAGACTGCTTGAGCCAATTCCCTGATGCGGATGGGATGGTCGTAATGGATGCACGACCTTTCGGCGGCTTCAAGCTCCTCGTCGGTACAGGGGCCGAACCATTGGCCAGCCAACTTATCATTGTCAAAACGGATGGCACGAACAGCACGCGCTGGGTCACCGTTCTTACAGACTTTACTGCATGGCGCGTCTGCGCACAGAAGGCATCTGCCGGCCTCCTCAAAAATGTTGATTTGTCTCATTTGTGAAAACAGTTAGGGTGGTTTGACGTATTGTTTTTATACATTATATATTATTATTATAGCGAATGGCAAGCATGGTAAGGTCGTCGCTCTGCTCGGCATTGCCCACAAAGCGGTGGATAGCTTCTGTCTGGAGCGCGATGACCGTCTTCGGATTGCATGAGCCGCCATCGCTTAATGCCCGTTGTGCTGTCTTGACCACCCGTCCGTTGCCGAACTGGGTATGAGCGCTGTTCTCCGCCTCCGTCAGTCCGTCGGTATATAGGAAGATGGTCGTTCCGGAATAGATGAGTGCTTCCTGACCTATGTAATTCCAGTCAGCCACCAACCCCACGGGGATATTCTTATTGCCGGGCAGCAAACCAGCACCTCTGCCTATGAGCAAGGGTTCCTCATGCCCCGCGTTGCAGTAGTGCAGTTGTCCCGTAGCCAGGTCGAGCACACCCACAAAGAGTGTGACGAACATCTCCGAATTATTCATGTCGGCCATTGCCCCGTTAATCGTCGAGACGATGGCTTCCGGCATATCCTCGTGTGCCGAGACAGAGCGGAAAAGGCTTCGCGTGACAGCCATCAGAAGCGAGGCCGGAACGCCCTTGCCCGACACGTCGCCTATGCAGAAGAAGAGTTTTTCGTCGCGTATGTGGAAGTCATAGAGGTCGCCTCCCACCTCTTTGGCCGGAACAAGCGAGGCATAGATGTCAACATCGTCACGCTCCGGGTAAGGCGGGAAGGTCATGGGCAACATACTCTTCTGTATTTCGCGAGCGATGTGCAGCTCACTCTCGATACGCTCCTTCTCTGCGGTGGCTTTCTGCAAAGAGCGTGAACTGCGAACCGTCCTGTATATGATATAGCCCAGCAGTGCCATACCCACCAGCATGAGCAGCATGAGTTTCTTTCCGTCCTCACGCAGAGCGGAATAAATCTCCCTCTGACTACATACGACAGACATCGACCAGCCCGTCTTATCATCGACGGGAGCATAGAAGACGCTGATCTTTTCGCCGTGGATGTCCGTGAGCTCTTCGTGGCCGCTCTGCCCCGCCATCTGCTGCCGGTTGATGTGGCGGGTAATAGTGTCGGCAGAAGCAGCGGTGACCTCCTGTATGGTGCTGTGCATGATGAGGCTTTCGTCGGGACACACCATCACCATGCCTGTACGCGAAATGACAACATTATAGCTGGAGGGATATATGTGGTTGGCATTGATGACGCTGGACAACCACTCCAGTGAAACATCTGCACCAAGCAGGGCAACCGTCTCACCCTTGCTGTCGTGTACGGGAATAGTGTATGTGCAAAGCATCATCTTTGCCCCGGCATCGTCGAAATAGGGTTCACTCCAGTAGCCCTTCTCGGCCTTAATGCCGTTCTTGTAAAACTCGGCCTCAAGATAATTGTGCGAAGCATTGCCAATCTGTGCTTCCTCGATGGTGCCGTCGGAGCGTTGCGCCACGTATGGCTCAAACCAGCGGCCCTTCTGGGGATAATAGTCAGCCTTGAACATCAGTCCGCCCCCAACGATAGTCGGGTTCTGCACCACCATTCTGCGAATGACGGAATAGAGCGAGTCGGGCTGCTGAAGCAGACGTTCTGCCGCCCATACGGTATTGCCGATACTCGTCTCTACGGCGACCATCACCTTCTGAATCTCCAGCCTCTTTACGCGCAACTCACTCTCTGCCCTGTGCTGCACATCATCGCGTATGCCCTTGCGGGCAAACATGAACTGTACGGTAATTATAAGTTGCAACAATACCGCAACGGTCACAATGATGGCCAGGCTGTACTTCGACTTCATAATGTCCAGTTGTCAAAGGTCTTGCATACGTCCATGATGTAATCGAAGCGCGTGGCGACACGCTCGTCGAAGAGCGATTTGCACTCCTGGACTAACGATTCGGGGAAAGAGTCGGAGAGCGAGAGCCAGCTGAAGTTCCTGACGCACGACATGACCTCTATCTGAGCCTTACGCTCTGCTACCACGTCGGCTGGCAAGCCTTCAAAATAATAGTCTATAGCCCTGTCCCACAGACGCTGGCCTGTTTCGCGAGGAATGCCGATTATGTTCTCGTAATCGCCAATCAGGTTCACCATCGCAGAATAGGCATGACCCAAGTCGAGCAACGGATGACCATAGCCAACCTCTCCCATGTCGATGAGCATCAGCTCGTCGTCCTGTATCATCACGTTCTTTGTCTGAAGGTCCAGGTGGAGCAGACGGTTCCCTGCCGGAATGCTGTCAACAATACGAAGCAACATGTCTATGCTCTCCTCGGGGAAGTAGCGGCGTATCTGCTCTATCTGCTGCCTTTCGCGCTCTACGGCCGAAGGTATTCTTCCCCCTGCAGGCACCTCTATCTGATGCAGCCCGCATAGGAGGTCGGCATACTTCCTGGCGCAGGCGTCCAGTTTACTGGGGTGTTGCTTTACATAGGTGCTCAGCGTCTTGGCTTTCAGCAATTCGTAAACCAGGCCAAAGCACTCTGCCGGGTTTTCCGACGATGGCGCCACCTTTACGATGTCAAACGAGATGGCTGTGGGCATCCCCAGCACAAAGGCTTCCTTGGACATGGTTATCTCGCGGCGCACTTCTTCCATCGTGGTACCCTCGCGGAACACCTTAATGATTGTGTCGCCGTCCAGTCTATAGACCTTTCCCACGCCACCAATGCCGATGAGCCGACAGCCCTCCACACTCAATTGGCGCATAGCCCGCTCTACTATCATAATTTTAGTGAACCCCGTCGTTTCGAGTACATCATAGACCTGCGACTGAACGCAAGTGACGCGAAACCCCTTATATCGCCTCGCCAGCGAAAGCAGGATGCGCAAGCCCGAACTGGATATATACTCCAGACGCGAGGCATCGCATGTCAGCGAACCTATGACACCAATCTTGTCCAGTTCACGACTAATCTTGGCACTGGCCTCTGCTGATGTTGCTGTGTCTAAGCGCCCGTCAAAAGTGATAGTAACATCACTTCCCTCTGCTTGAATAGTGATAGTCATAATTAGA
>Ga0310694_10002151_pt1 | contig 20743 bp, 17 predicted proteins | sample 174DNAGHGhighgp2_FD_203884 | JGI IMG/M metagenome (GOLD analysis project Ga0310694, IMG submission 203884) | Sheep rumen microbial communities from Palmerston North, Manawatu-Wanganui, New Zealand - 1742 DNA GHGhigh gp2 (v2) (version 2) | ecosystem: Host-associated > Mammals > Digestive system... | reverse complement strand
AGAAGGCATCGTCGTCGGCCGACACAAAAACCTGGCGCACGGTGTAACCGCGGCTGTCATCGACGGTTATCGGCTCAAAGCTTTTTCCTCCACCGCGCCGCTCAGCAAGCAGGGTGCGTCCGCTGTTGTCGGCAAACCGCACCGCACCGTTTCTCAGCGACACGAAAGTCTTTACTTTTCCCGTCGCAACAATCACACTGTCAGACGTTTGACTTACGGTGTATAGGTCGAAATCTGTGTTCAGTTTCGGGTCGATAACCAGACTGTTACGCTGGCCAATTACGTTTTCGGCGCTTGCGCTTACGCGGATTATATTCTCGTTTATAGGTTTGATTCTGACCACTTTGCCGGTCGTTTCGCTTCCACAGCCAATGTTCACAATCACTCCGTCGGCTGTACGCTCGAAACTCCCGCTGTTTGTGCAAGCCAAAGCCGTGAGCCCGGCGCACGCAATTAAATGCAATGTCCGCAATCGCATACTAATACTATTTATTTGAGTGCAAAATAGTAATTATTAGTGAATTGTAGCGGGCGGGGCGTTTCTACTCCCCGAAAAATTCGTAAAACTCGCCGTTGCGCGGAATGAGCAATGTTTGCAGCCCAACTTCCTGCGCGCCCTCAACGTTCCGAGCCGTGTCCTCAATGAAAAGCGTGCGCCGCAGATTCAGTTGCTGCTGGGCAATCACCGTCTCGTAAATCTCGTGCGACGGTTTCAGCATTCCCATCTCGTGCGACAGATAAACGTGGTCGAACAGTTGGTAGAAAGTGACACCATATTCGGCAATCAGCTTGTTGTGAAAATACTCAAAATGAGAGTCGTTGGTGTTACTCAAAAGCAGCAGACGGTGGGTGGCGTGCAAGCGCTTAATCCATTCAATGCGTGCCGGTTTATAGTTGAGCAGCATCGCGTTCCAGGCGGCAAGAATCTCATCGGCAGAAAGTTGTGTGCCGGCAATCTGGTTTATACGGCTCACAAATTCAGCACGGCTGATAAGACCTTTCTCGTAGAGTTGGGGCAACTGCTCGGCTTCGAGCTTGCGGGCGTTCTCAATGCCAAGCATCTCGGCAAACCGGCGCCGCGAAAGGTCAGGGTCGATGTCGAGAATAACACCGCCGAAATCGAAAATTATTGTGTCGAAATCTGATAACCTCACCATTATAAATTACTCTGATACAATGGGCTTCGAAAAACAACGCTTTTTTTCTTGAAATTGTCCGGTTTCATTTCCTGCGTCATCTGTACCCCTTCTATCTTTTTAATATTGAGCGAAATGTCGCTCATGTCGGCATCTCCCTCAATGCGCAACCAGTAGTCAACCACTCTCATTGTTGGCTCAAGCAACCCGCAGGCGCACTTGTTTTGAATCAGATAATAGTTGCTGCCGTTTTCGGCGTTGCTCCACGAAAAAACTACAAACTGCCGAATCTCATTCATCTCCTTGCTGGTGATGTTGAGCACCTCCGACTCGGCCAGATTCCAGCCAAACATCTGGTTTAAGAGCCAAGCCACCTTATACTGCGGCTCATACGACATTATTGCCAGCACTTTTATCGGCTCCGCACCCTCGGCATTGAGTTTTAATTTCATAGAATTGATTTTTCGCTAAAGTAACGTTTTTTCGCTTAAAAGCGACAGCGCCGCACATGCAGCATTCTGCTCGGCATCTTTCTTTGTCGAACCTCGGCCATCAGCCAACTTGTTGCCGTCTATCTCCACTTCCGACACAAACAGCACCGGATAGTGCGAAAAAATGTTTGTATTGAACACCAATTCGGCCTTTTTGTGCTGTGCCCACTCCAGCAATCGGCTCTTGTAGTTGTTATCGGTGTTCAGTACCTCGTCAACATCTATATACTTGTTAATTAGGCGCTTCTCGACAAATCTGCGCACCGCCTGATATCCTTGGTCGATATACAATGCACCTATCAGAGCCTCAAAAGCATCGCCCAAAATATTCTTGTTGGTGTCGAAATGGCTCACATGCGACACAATCAGCTTATCGAGTCCGAGAGTGCTCGACAAATGCGCCAGCGACTCGCCATTAACAATTTTCGAACGCGTCTGCGACAGAAAACCCTCTGGCTTGTCGGGAAAAGTCCTGTAGAGATACTCCGCCACAATGGCGCCAAGAATAGCATCGCCCAAAAATTCGAGCCGTTCGTTATTGATATGTGTGCCATCGGACAACCTCAACGAGGCCGAACGGTGAACAAACGCCAATTTATACAACTCGATGTTGCGCGGATAAAGTTTTGTGATGCGGTGCAATTCGTTAATGAACCGCTTGTCGGAGCAGAACAGTCGCTTTACGTAGAACGTTAGAAACTGTAGTCTCAAAGCATTCAGAAAATTTTCTTGAAGATGACCGATGCGTTGTGTCCGCCAAATCCGAATGTGTTGCTCAAAGCCACTTTAATGTCGCGTTTTTGAGCCTTGTGCAGGGTCAGATTCAGCTTTTCGTCAATCTGCGGATCCCACTCTTTGTGGTTGATGGTTGGCGGAACAATGCCATCGCGGAGTGCCATAATGCAGAAGGTGGCCTCCATTGCGCCGGCAGCGCCAAGCATGTGGCCGGTCATCGATTTTGTCGAGCTGATGTTCAGGTCGTAAGCGTGGTCGCCGAACACTTTGCCAATGGCTTTCAGTTCCGGAATATCACCCACCGGTGTCGATGTGCCGTGAACATTAATGTAGTCGATATCGTTTGCCGACAATCCTGCGTCACGCAGGGCGCGTTTCATGCAGAGCATTGCGCCTTCGCCCTCGGGGTGAGTGGCTGTAATGTGGTAGGCATCGGCCGATGCGCCGCCACCAACCATTTCGGCGTAAATTGTTGCTCCACGTTTAACGGCGTGCTCATATTCCTCAAGAATAATGGCTGCGCCGCCCTCGCCCATCACAAATCCGTCACGGGTTTTGCAGAACGGGCGCGATGCGGTTTTGTATTCGGCGTTGTTCGTCGACAAAGCCTGCATCGAGTTGAATCCGCCCACACCCGGCTGGTTGATGGTCGATTCCGAACCGCCGGTAACAATGGCGGTTGCCTTGCCGAAGCGGACGTAGTTGAAGGCTTCAATCAAGGCATTGGTCGATGATGCGCAAGCCGAAACGGTTCCGAAGTTCGGACCACGGAAGCCATATTTCATCGAAATAAGGCCGGCTGCCATATCGCCAATCATTTTGGGTACGAAGAATGGGTTGAAACGCGGAATTTCCCCTCCTTCGGCAAAACTCATCACCTCATCGAACAGTGTTTTAAGGCCTCCGATGCCCGAGCCCCATATAACACCCACCTCGTCTTTGTCGACATTGTCGATGATGTTTGAGTTTTCAACGGCCTCGGTTGCTGCAATCATTGCAAATTGCGCAAACAAGTCCATTTTGCGTGCCTCCTTGCGGTCAAAATAATTGTTGGCATCATAATTTTTGACCTCGCAGGCAAATTGGGTTTTAAATTTAGATGCGTCAAAGCGCGTAATCAAGTCACTGCCGCTAACACCATTTATTGCATTTTCCCAAGTTTCCTTAAGATTGCTTCCTAAAGGATTGATTGTGCCAATGCCCGTTACTACTACTCTTTTCAACTCCATAATCTAAATTTAAAACCCAATTCTATACAAGGTGTATTACTTCATGTTTTTCTCGATGTGAGCGATAGCGTCACCTACTGTGGTGATTTTGTCGGCCAAATCATCGGGAATGGCAACGTTGAATTCTTTTTCGAATTCCATGATCAACTCAACTGTGTCAAGAGAATCTGCACCCAGATCGTTGGTGAAGCTTGCCTCCGGGGTAACTTCGTTTTCGTCAACACCTAATTTGTCAACAATAATTGCTTTTACTCTTGCTGCAACGTCAGACATAATTTCTAGTTTTAGTTAAAAAATAAATAATGATAGTTTGAAAGTTTAACCTTTCGTTTGAGGTACCGAGCGGATTCGAACCGCTGTAACAGGTTTTGCAGACCTGCACCTAAGCCTCTCGGTCACGGTACCAAAAATCGGTGCAAATTTATAAAAATATTTTAGTTCCAAACATAGCCTTCAAATAAAATGCATTCTACTGATTTTCAACAAAATGCTCTCTCTAAAATCACACTTGCGCAACCCACTTTTCCGCCTAGCGGAGGGTTTATTTTGGATATTTTGACCTTTGCCGACGCAATGGCCGGCAATTTGGCCTGCAACGCATCTAATATGCGCGCTGCAACATTCTCCAAAAGATGCGATTTTATCGACATCTGCTCCTTGACAACCTCATAGGCTGTGAGGTAACTGGTGGCATCGCCAATGTTGTCGGTCTGTCCGGCTTTTGCGCAATCGGCCTGCATTGTGAGGCTCACCAGGAACTTGTTCCCGACAACCTGCTCCTCTTTGTAGCAGCCGTGAAATGCGTAAAACTCCATGTCTTCCAACTCAATTACTCCCATTTCCTATGGTTTTGTCAAAAAACGCTCCCCTCAATAACAATATTTGTGCCAAAGTTGAAAATTACTTTTTCGCACTACTACATTATCCATGATTTCAAGTGCGTTTGCTTTATTAAAGCTGTGTTTTTGGAGAACAAATATCTAGGCTTTACATATTTGCGCATTTAAGCCTGATAACCGAGTTGTAGGTAGTTGCTCTTTATATACCTCTTTGCACCTGCTCCTTATTCTTGCCTTTGTGGGTCCGACCTTGAGCCCCTTTTCTGGGCTTCTTGTCCTGATTTTTGATTTTTTTCGTATTTTTATAATTTATTTTCCTTTTGGTTCTTTTCGCCTCATAAAATCTCACTGTTGTAAGAGACTTAACGTGGTCGAAACTATTTGGAAATTTGTCTATTCCAATAATATGGCGACCGTTGCTGGTTTCACCTACAGTAAACGAAATGCTAACAGTACTGACAAAATCGAGTTTTTCATATTTTGTTTCTTTTTTTTTTTTACAAAAAAAACAAAATATGAAAATGTGTTTTACGAAATTAATTCTGCGTTAATATTTATTAACTGATTTTTAATTGTCGGGGTGGTGGTAGGCTAATGGCAAACGCCACCGCTATTCAAAACTGGTTTCTTTCAGTGTTGTTGGTTAATTTTCTTCTTCGATAGGCACAAAACGTGGCTTATCAACTCTTAAACTTCTACTTGTTACACGTATGCCAACACCATTAAACCAACACTCAATAAACTGTTTAAACCTTGAAATTTCGATTTCATATATATGTTCGTAAACATTGTTCATATGCATTTCGACATCGATACAATCCTCAAAATGAAAACTCAATAATGGTCGCTTGTCTTTTGCATCACCCTCAATATCTGCGCTATAACCAATAGGTTCGACGGTCACTGTCATTACTTTCTTTTCATTGTCCCAATAAAAAGAGTTTATTTCAGAATCGTGAAAATTCCAAGCGTCTTCATCGTCAAGAAACATCTCAATGTTCTCAATGCCGTCAATCAGTGCCTCAGCACCACCTCTTATGGTACTATTGTATTTGTACATAGCACTCCTAAATCCTAAATCCCAAATCAATTCTCCATTGTCAATTGGCGGTGCTTCTCCTCGCGCTCGTTAATGTAGTCGCTGATATGCTCGCGGCGGCTTTTGGTAATGGCAATGCGGCCCGAGCGCACGTACTGCAGCACGCATTTGAACTCCTGCAGCGCAGCGTAAAGCGACTCAATGTCCTCCGTCAGACCAGTTTTGGTAACAATGGCGTAGGTGGGATTAACTTCTACAATATTAGCATCGTGCAGGCGGATTTGGCGCGAAATGCCCTTCTCGTTCAGCATTGTCGGCGTTGAAATCTTGAACAGTCCGCACTCTTGGATAAATATCTCATCGTCAGTGTAATAGTTGGCCTGAAGCACATCAATCTTCTTCTCAATCTGACGGGTGATTTTGTCGATTGTCTCCTCGTCGCTGTAGCAGGTAATGGTGTATTTGTGAATGCCCTTAATGCTTGACGCTGAGACGTTTAGGCTCTCAATGTTCACCTGACGGCGCGTGAAAACAGCCGTGATTTGGTTCAGCAATCCCGCAAGGTTCTCCGAGAAAACCAGAATGGTGTATAATGTTTTGCTCTCTTGTTCCATTTTTATCTGTTTGTTTTTCAATTCAATAATTCAGTCATTCAGTCCTTCAATCCTTCAATTATTTGAATTCTAGCATCATATCGTCAACATCGTGGCCGGGGGCGCACATTGGTAGCACGTTGCCCTCCTCCTCAACAGCCACCTGAAGCAGATAGGGGCCTTTGGTGTCCATCATTGTGCGGACGGCGGCGGCAAGGTCTTTGCGGTCGATAACTGTCTGACACGGAATACGATAGGCTTCGGCAATCTTCATAAAATCGGGGTTCGTCATTGGGGTGAAAGAGTAGCGGCGGTTGAAGAACATTGCCTGCCATTGGCGGACGTTGCCCAAATAGTTGTTGTTGAGCAAGATAAGTTTTACGGGGACCTGGTTTTCCATAATGGTGCCCAACTCCTGAATGGTCATCTGCAAGCCGCCGTCGCCAAGGAAGACGCACACATCGCGGTCGGGGGCGCCGAAAGCCGCTCCAATGCCGGCCGGCGTGCCGAATCCCATTGTGCCCATTCCGCCCGACGTCACCACGCTGCGGCGTTGGGTGAACTTGAAGTAGCGGGCCGCCATCATTTGGTTCTGACCAACATCGGTGACCATAATAGCCTTATTACCAGTTTGTTGAGTGACAACATTCACCACCTCGCCCATCTTTATCGGGCCTTCGGTGGGGTGAATCTCCTTTTCGATAACCACCGTGCGCTCCTTCTCAAAGTAAGGCTTGAAACTCTCAATCCACTCGGTGTGGCTGTTCTTTTTCAGCAACTTATTCACCTGTGCCAGAGTCTGTTTGCAGTCGCCAAGCACAGCAAGGTCAACTTTCACGTTCTTGTTAATCTCCGACGGGTCGATATCGAAATGAATCTTTTTGGCCTGAGTGGCGTAGGTGGCGAGTTTGCCGGTTATGCGGTCGTCGAAGCGCATTCCCACGGCAATCAGCAGGTCGCACTCCTGAGTCTTGACGTTCGACGCCAGGCTGCCGTGCATTCCGAGCATTCCAACGTTCAGCCGGTGCTCCGACGGCAGTGCCGACAAGCCCAGCAGCGTGCAGCCGGCCGGCATATCGGCGGTCTCCAAAAACTCGCGCATCTCGTCTTGGGCGTTGCCCAGTTCAACACCTTGACCAACAAGCACCAGCGGACGTTTGGCGGCGTTTATCATTGCGGCGGCCTCGCTAATGGCCACAGGGTCAATGTCGGGTTCGGGAACGTATCCGCGGATAAAATCGATATGCTGCGGCTCGTATTCAACCATTCCCACCTGTGCGTTTTTGGCAAAGTCGAGCACCACCGGACCCGGACGGCCGCTGCGGGCAATGTAGAACGCGCGGCTCACAGCCCACGCCACATCCTCGGGGCGGCGAATCTGATAGGCCCATTTCGATATTGGCTGCGTAACGCCCACAAGGTCAACCTCTTGGAAGGCGTCGCTACCAAGGAACGAAGCGCCCACCTGACCAGCAATCACCACAATTGGGGTGCTGTCCATCATTGCGTCGGCAATGCCTGTAATGGTGTTGGTTACGCCCGGGCCGCTCGTTACAAGGCAGACGCCCACTTTTCCGCTCACGCGGGCATAGCCCTGTGCGGCGTGCGCGGCAGCCTGCTCGTGGCGTACCAATATGTGATTCAGCGTTTTACGGTGGTCGTAGAGTGCATCGAAGGTAGGCATTATGGCGCCGCCCGGATAACCGAACATCACGTCAACCCCTTCATTTTCAAGCGAGCGCATCAGCGCCTCGGCTCCTGTTATTTTCTCTTTCATTGTTTATTGTTTAATCGGTCAATCGGTGAATCGGTGAATTGTTTTTTCTAACCGATTTAACCAGATTTCATCCGATAATTAATTGTATTTCAATTTTTTGTTTAAGACGGTGTATACATCGTCTCTACATTCAAATTATTTTAATAATCTGTGCAAATCCGTGTCATCTGTGCGAAAACCATCATTCCGGAATAATCCTCACCGCGCCTTTGTCGGCCGAACTAACCATCGACGCGTATGCCTTCAGCGATTTGGGCACCACGCGTTTGCGCGTCATCGGGCGCTGCGGACGGGCTTCGAGTTCGGCATCGCTTAACTTCACGCTGATTGAGCGCGACGGAATGTCGATTGTGATAATGTCGCCGTCTTTGATTTTGCCAATGGCGCCGCCGGCAGCCGCTTCGGGCGATATGTGGCCGATAGACAGGCCCGACGTTCCGCCCGAGAATCGTCCGTCGGTAATGAGCGCGCACTCCTTGCCAAGGTGCATCGATTTAATGTACGACGTCGGGTAAAGCATCTCCTGCATTCCCGGACCGCCCTTGGGGCCTTCGTGCGTAATGACTACGCAGTCTCCGCTCTTGACTTTGCCGCCAAGAATTCCTTCGCACGCATCTTCTTGTGAATCAAACACAACAGCAGGTCCTTCAAAGTGCCAGAGCGACTCGTCAACGCCGGCAGTCTTCACAATGCAGCCGTCTTTGGCAATGTTGCCGAACAGCACGGCCAGGCCGCCGTCTTTCGAGTAGGCGTGCTCAATGTCGCGAATGCAGCCGTTGGCGCGGTCGGTGTCGAACGAAGGCCAAGTGGCTGACTGTGAGCCCATTTTGGTGCTGAACTTGCCAGCGGGCGCACTGCTGTAAATGCGTTTGGCCTCGGGGTCGATAGTGCTTCCGCAGATATAATATTTCTTCAGGTCGTCGGCCAAGGTTGAGCCGTTGACGCGCTTGAGCGAAGTGTCGAGCAGACCGGCCTTGTTCAGTTCGTTCAGAATGCCCAGAATGCCGCCGGCGCGGTTGCACTCCTGAATCGAGAATTTCTGCGTGTTGGGCGCCAACTTGCACAGGAACGGCACGCGGCGGCTCAACTCGTCGATATCCTTCATTTTGAAATCGACTCCAGCCTCGTGAGCCACGGCCAGAAGGTGCAGCACGGTGTTGCTCGAGCCGCCCATCGCAATGTCCAAAGTCATTGCGTTCAGGAAAGCCGCGCGTGTGGCAATGCTCTTTGGCAGCACGCTCTCGTCGCCCTCCTCGTAATATTTATATGCGTTCTTAACTATCAGTGCCGCAGCGTCTTTGAAGAGTTGAATGCGGTTGGTGTGAGTGGCCAGAATGGTTCCGTTGCCCGGAAGGCTCAAGCCAATGGCTTCGGTGAGCGAGTTCATCGAGTTGGCGGTGAACATACCCGAGCACGAGCCGCAGCCGGGGCAGGCGCAACTCTCTATCTCCTTCATCTGTTGGTCGGTAACCGAAGGGTCGGCGCCTTTCACCATTGCGGTGATAAGGTCGGCATTCTCACCGTTCCATTTGCCGGCTTCCATCGGACCACCCGAAACAAACACCGTCGGGATATTCAGGCGCATCGAAGCCATCAGCATTCCCGGCGTGATTTTGTCGCAGTTGCTAATGCAGACGAGCGCGTCGGCCTTGTGGGCGTTGCACATATACTCAACCGAGTCGGCGATAATGTCGCGCGAAGGCAGCGAGTAGAGCATTCCGTCGTGGCCCATTGCAATGCCATCGTCAATGGCAATGGTGTTGAACTCGGCGGCGTAGCAGCCAAGTCGCTCAATTTCAGCCTTTACCAGTTGTCCAATCTCGTGCAAGTGAGTGTGCCCGGGCACAAATTGTGTGAACGAGTTGGCAATGGCGATAATCGGCTTGCCCATCTGCTCGTGCTTCATTCCGTTGGCAACCCAAAGGGCGCGCGCACCGGCCATCCGTCGGCCTTCGGTTGTTTGTGCGCTTCTGAGTGTGTGTTTCATATCTGAAGGTGTTTATGTTTAAAATAAAAAAGCCCGTCCGTAATGGAAGGGCTCGTAATTCGTTTTCTTATAATAAATTGCACAGCCCTTCCTTATCCGCAGACCACCACGACCACGACCAAAGAAATGACTATGTTGACTAAATTCTTCATCCGAAAAATCTTAACGGCGGCAAATGTATAAAATTTATTGTTTGAACAATATTTTAAATGATTTCTTCAGCAAAAGAGCAATTTTGCGAAGCAGATACGCCACTGCAAAGCAAATAACGGTGCTCAGAATAGCCGTGAATAACCATTTAAAGAAAACCGGCAATGCCATTGGTTCAAACAGCTTTGTAAGCGGAACAATCACCGCTGGACAAATAAAATAAACAATGTATACCAAGTTTGACAGTACTACGGCTCGCTCGCTCTGACTGTTGAAGAATCGGAAGAAAACCGACATTAAGAAAAAGTTCATGCCGGCGCAAATCATTGGCTCCCAAAGAGCGTAGAGTAACGACTGAGTGTTGAGTCCGCCGGTGAAAATGCTCCAGTCGCCAATGTGATGAACCGACAACAACAGCATGGGCAGACAGAGCAGCCCGAAAAGCAACCACGGAAGCGAGAATCCGATTTTTAGCTTGTGAATCCAATCGTTGCGCTGGGCAATGAGTCCTGAAATGAACATTCCCACATAAACCGGATAGAATCCCCATTGGATGCCCGGCTGAATGGCCCGCGCCGGCGATGCCAGCCTCACAACAAAATTGATTATGCCGAGAGCGGCCACAAACAGCGTGGCGCGCAGTGCCGCTGTCTGCTTCCACAACTCGGAGAGCAGAGGGTCGATGCTGGGACAATATTTCTTATAAATGGCATAGCCCAACTCCATTGCAAGCAACGTGGCCACAAACCACATTGGACCGAGCGTGAAATTTGTTGTAAGCTGCTCGCGCACAAATGATAACCAACCGGGGGGCATCCCATTCGAACGCGCTATGAAGTAAACCACAGTTGGATGGAATAATACCGCATAAACCAACAACGGAACACCAAGCCGCACCAACCGCCTCTTGACAAACTCGCGAAAACCCCATTTCTGATACGATGTGTGAGCGAGCATCGCCGATATCAGAAAAAATAACGATGCCAAAAACGACAGATTCACCGTTTTGATTGTGTTGACCGCTATGAGCGCGGTGCCGGTGAAACTATCGGCCGAAGTGTAGTACCACAGCCCTATTCCGCCATACGCTATCAGCGTCTGATGAAAAACAATAAGGCATATTAAAAACACCTTCAAGCGGTCGATATAATAGTATCGGTTTTCCATTTTAAACTGATTCTTGTGTTTGTGCACCTCATTTTTTTTGGAGTCAGATACCTCACATTGTGCGCACAACAAAAACAAAATTACTACTCTGTTCTTAAAAATCAAACTTGCGGGCATTTTTATCGGCGCCGACACCGTTTATCACCAACCAAAACAAATAATGATACGGCTCAGGGTGGTTTGCGCCGATCTTGTTGATATTGTGTTTGTTTCTGTCGTTTTTGATTCGACAATTATTTTTCAATGCCGCCGCCGCAAAAAATATATTTTTGCCGGAAAATTTGTTTGCTGATGACTTTTATCGACACTCACTCGCACCTCTATGCCGAAGAATTCGATAGCGACCGCGACGAAGCCGTTTCTCGTTGCTTTGAGTCGGGTGTCGACAAGCTCATTTTGCCCGATATCGATGCCTCTACAAGACAGGCCATGCTCAGCCTGGCGGCAGCAAACCCTCAACATTTTTTCCCTTGTGCCGGCTTGCATCCAACATCGGTTGACGCCGATTACAAGACAGCTCTCAAACAAGTCGAGACGCTGCTTGCAAGCGAACAGCGCTTTTATGCCATTGGCGAAATCGGCATCGACCTCTACTGGGACCAGACGTTCGAACGCGAACAGTTCGATAGTTTCACCGCTCAGGTCAAATGGGCCAAAGAGTTGGGGCTGCCCATTATAGTCCACATTCGCAATGCCATCGAAAAAACCATTGCCGCGCTCGAACCTCTTGCCGACGAACGTCTGCGTGGCGTTTTCCACTGCTTTTCGGGCTCCGTGGAACAGGCACGGCAGGCCATTCAAATGGGTTTCAGTCTTGGAATTGGAGGGGTTTTGACATTTAAAAAATCAGAATTGCCATCCGTTATCGAACAAATTGATATTCAACATATTGTGTTGGAAACCGATTGTCCCTATCTGGCGCCCGTTCCTCATCGCGGACAGCGCAACGAAAGCAGCTTTCTGCCGCTGGTGGCACAAAAACTTGCCGAAATAAAACACATCGGCATTGAGGAGGTTGCAAAGCAAACAACCCTAAACGCCGAACAATTATTCAAAATTTGACCATTTTCAACATTTCTGGCTGAGAATATTTGAATTGCTTTATAAAATGGTTTGTTATCGGACATTCTATCAAAAATCAATACCCTATTCTTATTTTTCGACACAATTTAAGTTGTAATCACCACTATTTTTGGCTTAAATACCAATAATTTTGCTTTAGTTTGATACAACTTTAAAAACAAACAACTACATTTGACAATAATTTATTAACCAATTGACTATGAAAGCATTTTTAAAAATTTCAAATTTAGCTGCGTTAGCAATGCTGTTTGCTTTATCGGCAAATGCGCAAAAAACTGAGACTTACAAAGTTGTGAAAGTTCAAGGTGAGATTCTGCGTGTCAAAACCGGCAATGCCTTGGCAATAGGTGAAAACGTTGTGAGCAACGAGAACCTGAGTTTCAAAGACAACTACTCGCGCGCCATGGTGGTGAATCAAGAGCGCGGATGTCTGATTCTGAGCGCCCGCTCCGACAACGGCGGCCCGCAGTTTCTGCCCACGCCCAACAACATGAGCGTAAGAGCCGCTGTTCCGACACAACCATCCGATGTGCTCGACTTTTATTACGGACAAGTGGCCATTACCGGCTCCGATAGTCTGAAAATCGACAGCGAAAAACTACAAATTGGCTCTGACAACTATTTTACTGTCAATTACAGTGTTAACGGTAAGGAGAAAACCGAGAAAATGGAGTTTAGAAACGGCAAGTTGGCACTGCCGGCAAGCCTTGTTCAGGACAAACCGACCAAAGTTGAAATCTGCTACAACAATGAGTTCGGGCTCAGAAAAAAATCTGAATTCGTGCCCGTTTACGTCAACAACAACGACTTGAAAAAAGAAATCGGTCTGATTTTAAGTTCTTTGCAAGGCGAAAATGATAAAAAAATTTTGGCTTCGGTAATTTTTGTGAACGATTTCTACGGAAAAACAACCATCGAAACCATTGAGCCGTGGATTGATAACAACATTAAATGATATTGATAGTTTTTCGATGATAAACGATTGATACTGAATTTGAACATTATTGCATAAACATAACTTAATTTGATTATATTTGCATTTGTTTTATTATACACTTATGACTATGAGAACAATTACAAAAATCTCGTGTATGGCCGCGCTGGCAATGTCATTGCCATTCACGGTTTCTGCCCAAAAAGCCGAAAACTACAAGGTTGTGAAAGTACAAGGAGAGATTCAGCGCGTTAAAACCGGCAACGTCCTCTCGATTGGCGAAGATGTTGTGAGCAACGAAAATCTGAATTTCAAAAGCAATTATTCGCGTGCGGTTGTTGTGAACAAAGACAAAGGCTGCATGATTTTGAGCGCCAACTACGACAACGGCGGTCCGCAGTTTATGCCATCTCCCAACAACCTGAGTGTGAGAGCGGCTCTGCCTGCTCAACCTTCGGAAGTGCTCGAGTTCTTCGACGGAAATGTGGCCATTACTGGTTACGACAGTCTGAAAATCGACGATGATAAACTTATGATTGGCGATGACAGCTATTTCACAGTGAATTTTGAAGCCAACGGCCAAAAAGTAAACGAAAAACTGACTTTGCGCAATGGTAAACTCGCACTGCCAGAAAGCGTTCTTAAAAACAAACCCGAAAAAGTTGAAGTTTGCTACAACGACGAGTTTGGCGTTAGCAACAAATCGGAGTTCACTCCGGTTTACATCAACGATGAGGTTTTGAAAGAGGAACTGAACGTGATTTTCAACACGTTGAAAGGCAAAAAAGACAGCAAGGTGTCGGCCTCGGTGAACTTTGTTAACGATTTTTACGGAAAAACAACACCGGTATCGGTAGAATCGTGGATAAACAACAACATTAAATAAAAACGTTATTGGAACTGAAAATGCCCGATTGTTAATGCAGCCGGGCATTTTTCGTATAAACGGCAATCTGAGAAAACAACTTACTTCTGCATCACAAAATGAAAAAACTGGTATCTGCCATCTTACTCGCCTCGCTGTTCAACATGGTTGCGGCTCAAAACTGCAGCGTGTCGGAGGCGACAAAATATTTCAACGAGGCACAAAACGCCGACGATGAGGCCGCTGCCGAACTTTTCGAAAAGTCGGCCAAAATCTTCAAATGCGCCAATCAGAACGAGAATTATCTAATTGCAGCCTACCAGTCGGGCGTGGCGTATGTTAACACCGACAGATACGAAAACGCCGCCGCCATTCTTGAAGCGGCCGTTGGCGATACCGAAGGAAAGACCGATGCAAAATCGGAAGTTAACGTTCTGATTTATCACACTTTAGGCGAGGTTTACTATGGCCTGAACAACTCTCAAAAATCGATTTCCTACTTCAAAAAAGTACTCGGCATTATAGGTGACGAGGATTCTGAAACCCTTGCCATCTGCCTTTTCAACATGGGAAACGCCTACGATGCGTCTGCCGACTATGATGCGGCTAAAAAATGCCAGTTGCGGTCGATTGAAATGAAAAAGCGGCTCGAAGTGGCCGACAGCAGCGATTTCTATCAGGCTTACTCATCGCTGGGAGGAATCTATGAGTCGCTGAACAATCCCGACTCCTCACTTTTCTACTACCAGCTTGCGGGCAAATATTCGGGCGGTACGGTGTCGGAAGAAACTGCCATGGTGAAATTCAGAGAGGCACAGAACAACTACAACAACAAAGACTTCGCACAAGCCGAAGCACAATTTGGCGAGGTTCGGAACATTTGCGAAACACTTGGCCTAAAGGGCGATTTGTATGTCAACACCTGCTTCTATCTGGCCCTAATCAACGAGCAGCAGGATAATTACAGCCGGGCTGAAGGTTTTCTTGCCAAAGCGTTGGCTGCCAGAACAGTTAAAGACGACACCTACTATAACGTACTGCTCGCCTACGGCCGCGTTGAGCAATATTTGGGCGGCGGAAACCCGATGCAAAAGTTCACCGAGGTGGCAAACAATTCAAAAAATGAGGAGATTAAAGGGCTCGCCTTTATTGAAATGGCAAAAATATATGAGCAACAAAATAACCTTGATAAGGCCAAAGATTTGTATTCCAATATTTTATCCTCAACCGACAGCGTGCGGCAACCAATAATCTATGTTCAGGCAATTTTAGGGTTGGGCAATTACCTTTCGGCAAAAGGACAACCGAATGCTGCTGTAAACCAATATCTTAGAGCCAATCGTGTTTTGGCCGAAAAAGACAAGGAATTAGAGGCCACCATTTATGAATCGATTGGTAATGAGTATTTTAACGCTGGCAACACTGACAAGGCAAAAACAAATTATCAAAAATACTTCTCGATAATAAAAGAGCTTTATGGCCTGCAAAGCCCGAAAACAGCATCGGCTGAGGAGAAAATTGCGGCAGTACACATGAGCCAGCAGAAGTTTGCCGAGGCGGTTGAAATATACAAACGCAGTCTGGCTGTGAAAACGGCCAAAAACCTCGACCGAAGCGCACAAACTATTGATTTATACACCAATTATGGTAATGCCGAATACAATTTGTCGAACTATGACGAGGCCGGAAAGATTTATGACCGCGCCCTGTTAATAATTGAAAATGAAAAAATTGCCGATAGCAAACTTGACATTTTCTATAACAACTACGGCCTATTCTGCAAAGCCATTGGCGACTACAAAAAGGCTCTCGAGTTCACACAAAAATCGCTCGAAATCAAGAAAAAACAATTTGGTGAGAACAGCTCGAAATACGCCAGCACCCTCAACAATTTAGGAACAATCTACAGTCGTTTGGGCAACTTCAATCTGGCTTTGGAGTGTTTTGAAACGGCTGAAAAGATTTTTGTTGAAACCGAAGGGGCATCGTCGGAAAAAACTGGCGAGGTTTATCTGAATATGGGTAATCTCTATAATCGCTTGGGACAAAACGATTTAGCACTCGACTACTACAACAAAGCCATGACCATTGAAACAGCAACCAGTGGGCAGGCAAGCAAGCAACTGTCGCCAATCTACAACAACATGGGCACCATTTATCAAAACCTTGAGGAATACCGCCAGGCTATGTTTTATTTCAGAAAATCAATTAGTTTGCTGAAGGAAAACGGCGACGAAAACACTCAGGAAATGGCCGAAACATACAACAACTTAGGAAATGCTCTGCTGAAAAGCGGTAACAACAGCGAGGCTATTTCTAACTATAAGACAGCCAGTAAGATATATTCAAAAATACCTTCGGTTAACCAGACTTTGGTTGCCAACACCGACAACAACATTGCCACAGCCTACCTACGAGCCGGAAAACTCGACTCGGCGCAGGTGTTCTATAGCAACGCCGTTGACATCTACATAAAAGCGTTTGGAACTAAACACCCATATATTGCATTGGTTTACAATAGTATGGGCGATATTAATGTGAAACTGGCAAAATACAACGATGCCATTGACAACTATGGTGTTGCGCTGGAGGCTAACCACGAAAAATTTGACCGGAATAAAGAAAAACTGCCTGCCGAAACCGGCTTTTTCGACCAAACGGTGTTTGTTAACACTCTTCTATCGCGCGCCAATGCGCTGACGCAAAGATATTTGGCCACAAAAGACAAGAAAGATTTGGAATATGCGCTGGAGCATTTCAAACTCTGCGACAATCTGATTGCGCAAATGCGCCGCTCTGCCTTCACCAAAACCGACAAATTAGAATTGGGCGCTTTGGCCATCAAGTGCTACGAAGGCGCTTTGGAAGTCTGCACAGAATTGATTATTAGTAAATTACCTGCAGCCGAACATGAAAAATACGAGGAATTGGCTTTCGCCTACGTTGAAAAAGGCAAATCGAACAACCTGCTCGAATCGATGGCAAGCCAAGATGCGCTTAAGTTGGCCGGCATTCCCGACGACCTTCAGCAAGAGGAAAACAAACTGGCTGCCGACGTGCTGTACTTTGAACAAAAGTTGGCCGAAAAACCTAAAAACGCCTCTCAAATCCGCGACAGCCTTTTCAACGCCAACAAGCGACACGATTCGTTTGTGAAAAAACTTGAGAAAAAATATCCTGAATATCACCAACTTAAATATGCCGATAACAATGTCGGGCTTCGCGAGATTCAGAAAAACATTAAGCCTAACACTCAACTTCGAATGTATCTGCTCAATGGCGAGATGATTTACATTGTCTGCATATCGAACGGCGCTTTCAACATTGTTACAAGCAAAATGGCCGGCAATCTGGCCGATACCGCAAAGGCATACAGAAACTCAATGCTGCAATCGTCGCAAAACGCCGCCATCAGTTTCAACAACATTTCGAGCATGCTCTACAAAAAACTATTCCCCGACACGCTGCCCGATGAAATCACCAATCTGGTAATTGTCCCCGATGGCGCTCTGAACCAGATTCCATACGAAACACTAATAACAAGCAAAAAAGAAGGTTCGGTTTTCGACTATTCAAATTATGACTATCTGATTAAAAAATACTCGGTTAGCTATGCCTATTCGGCCACTCTCTACAACCGCGATATCACACGCAAGCGCGACAACGGGACAAGCGGATGGTTTGGTTTGGCGCCAGTTTTTACAAAAGGAAAATACAGTGGCGTGGAGCTGAACAGCTCTCAGAAAAAAGAGAAAACCTTTGCCGACCTCGATTATCAGACCAGCAGCAAGATAGAGCCCCTTGCTTCGTCGGAGCAGGAGCTGCGTAATATCTATTCGATGTTTACAAAATCGGGACAACGGGCAAAAGCCTGCCTGTGGGGCTGCGCCAACAAAAACGCCTTCGCAAGCGATTCAATATCGAACTACAAGTATATTCACCTTGCCACCCACGGAATTGTCAATTCCGAAAAACCGGAGTTGTCTGGCATACAATTCAGTCTGTCGAGTACCGACGATGGCATGATGTACTCAGGCGATGTTTACAATCTGTCGCTCAAATGCGATTTGCTTGCGCTGTCGGCTTGCGAGACTGGTTTGGGCAAGATTATGAAAGGCGAAGGTATTGTTGGCCTGACGCGAGCCTTCCTCTATTCGGGAGCATCGAACCTGCTGGTGTCGCTGTGGAAAGTGTCCGACAATTCAACTTCGCAGATGATGGTTGAATTTTACAGACAAATGCTGCTCAAAGAGAACAACAACGCCAATTATGCCGCACTTTTGCAAAAAGCAAAACAGATGCTGATATTTGACAAGAATTACTCTCGCCCATACTATTGGGCACCTTTTATTCTGATTGGTGATTAAAACAAGATAAAAAATGATACGCAAAAGGCACTTATTGTACACATTTGCAGTAGTTTTTGCAACCTTTTCCGGACAGGCCCAAACCGACCTCTTCCCCGCCTTCGACGGCATGGTAACCAATGGCGCCATTACTCACACTGGCGACAAAATGGTGTTTATTGGTGAAAAAGGCGAAGGAAAGGCTGTTTTTGAATCGGTTAAGAACGGCGATAAATGGAGCGAGCCGAAAACCATTCCTGTTCTTACAAAATTGATGGGAAATCAAATAGGCGGATTCTCATTCAACCACGATGGAACACGGCTTCTTTTCCATGCCAAAACCGATGCCTCTTTCGACATAATGTACGCCACTTTCGAAAACGGCGATTGGAGCGAAAAAATCGTGAAATTCGAAGAACCGATTAACTCGCCGGCCGATGAATTCTCACCGACAATATCGGCCGACAACAACATTATCTTCTTTCTAAGGCCAAAATCTGCAAACAAAACCGAAGAACAGTGCAAACAGCTGGTAATGTACAGTCGCGAGAACGATGGAAGCTGGATGGGACCACGCGAACTACCAAAAATCTTCAATAGCGGCTGTCAGGAAACACCATTTTTGTGCGCCGATGGCCGGACTCTGCTTTTTGCCTCGATGAGAGCCGACACCACCCCCCTGGGCAAAAAACTGCCCGATGATGTTTACAACATCTACCACACACAATTGAAATCGGAGGTTATTTTCGAAAACGGTTGGACCATACCAACTTATGTCGCCAGTGTAAGCACCGACTACAACGACCTTTCGCCAAAGATGACAACAACCGGTTATTTTATTAAGAACACCAATCCTAAAAAACCTTCGAAAAAGAACCCCAACAAAACGTTTCAATATGCCATTGACGATGTGTTGAAACCCAACCCGACAATGTGCCTGAACGGAACAATAAAAGACCGAAACACTAATAAGCCTCTTTTGGCACAAGTTGTTGTTTCTGACCTCATTACATCGGCTGTTTTGGGCGAATATTCAACCAACGAGAACGGACAATACTCAATTTACCTGAACGAAAACGGCAATTACAAAATTGATTTCTTTAAAAAAGGATATTCACACTCCTACCACTACGAAAAAACCGATTATTTCACTAAAAACATTAATAAACAATTCGATACAACTCTTTTTTCAACAATCGAATTTGACCTTAATGTTTTCGACGAGGAGATGTACTATCCGCTTTCGCCAAAAGTTTCAATCTATGATTCAACAACCAGCGAATTGCTTGTCGACAGCCTCATTCCCGTTGAAAAAGGAAAGTTCAAAAGCAAACTCGATATTGGTAAAACCTACAAAGTTCATGTCGATTGCAAATACTATAAGCCGCAAGACATCTATCTGAACACCATTGCCGACATTTTCTATAATGAGTTTGAAGAAGATTTGGAACTGAGCCCATCAAAAACATCGATGGTGCTTGACATTAATGCCGGCGAAGGCGGCGACTCGGTGTTGGTTAAGGTTAAGAACCTGAGTCGCAACGAGACCAAAACCGTTGTTGCCAAACGCGACAAAGACGGAAACCTGATTGTTGAGCTTCGCGAAGGCGACAGCTATGAAATTGACGTGGCCAAAAAAGGTTATACCTACAGCAGTACAAAAGTCGACATGTCGAAATCGAGAAAAACTCAGAAACTCAACATAAAACTCGACCTGCTGACAAAGAACACCAAAATGACTTTCAACAACATCACCTTTGAGGTTAACTCATCGGAGCTCAATACCGACTCATATGCCGAGCTGAACCGAATAATTGATTTTCTTAAACTTAACGATAATGTGAAAATCGAGCTCTCGGCCCATACCGATGACCTTGGCTCCGACTGGTACAACATGCGCCTGTCGGAAAAAAGGGCAAAAATGGCAGCTAAATATCTGACCGATAACGGAATAAAAGAGAGCGTGATTCTGGCGAAAGGATATGGTGAGACAAAACCCATTCTGCCAAACACGTCCGACGAAAATCGGGCTCAGAACCGAAGAGTGGAAATTAAAATTATTGAATAACACTTAAACCTCCGAATACAATGAAACGTTATATAACGCTTGTAATCAGCCTGTTATTTTGTTTTTCGGCTTTTCCGCAGAAATACAAAGATGTGTACGAGAGTCTGAAAACCATGTCGGACAATGAGGCTTATCAAGTTCTGCAAGAGTTCTCGCGCAGCAAAAAAAACGCCCATGCGGCATCGCTCTACAAAATGGCGCAAATAATCGAAAAACGCCTCGACACTTATGACCCGTTTTTGCAGGAACGCGCTATAAATCAGAATGTTTATAATGCCGAATTATACTTTTCGCTGGCACAACT
>Ga0310694_10002150_pt1 | contig 20746 bp, 19 predicted proteins | sample 174DNAGHGhighgp2_FD_203884 | JGI IMG/M metagenome (GOLD analysis project Ga0310694, IMG submission 203884) | Sheep rumen microbial communities from Palmerston North, Manawatu-Wanganui, New Zealand - 1742 DNA GHGhigh gp2 (v2) (version 2) | ecosystem: Host-associated > Mammals > Digestive system... | reverse complement strand
GAGAGAGACAAGTGGCGGCTATGGCGCGGGGGCGCACCTCTTCCCATTCCGAACAGAGAAGTTAAGCCCCGCCGCGACGATGATACTGCGCGAAAGCGTGGGAAAGTAGTTCGCCGCCCACCCACAATGGAAACCCCGCACCTGAAAAGGTGTGGGGTTCTCTGTTTTTTATGGTTTTGGATTGTTTTCTTGATTTTTGGAGACGCATTATTGGAGACGCAATAAATCGCGTCTCTACAAATAATCCCTACCCAAAGAACTCATCCTTGAAATTCACGAAATAAACCCGCTTCTGCGCTCGCGTCAAGGCTGTGTAGATCCATCTTAAATCTTCTACCTCAAGCGTCTCCTTCTGGTTAAAGGATGAATCGATGAACACGCTGCTCCATTGCCCGCCTTGCGTCTTGTGGCAGGTGAGTGCGTATGCGAATTTGACCTGCAATGCGTTGAACCAAGGATTCTTTTTCATTTCCTTGTAACGTTCCCTACGGTTGGGGATGTCCATGTAGTCCTCTTCAATCGCTGCAAATAGTCTTTGGCTCTCTTCTTCCGAAAGTGAAGGGCTGTTGCTGTTTAAGGTGTCCAAAAGAATTTTGGTTTCTAGGTTTGGCGCATCGGGATAGTCGGTGAAGCTGAGCTCCACATCGGCAAAACGGAAACCGTACATGTCATCGTAATGTTTGATTTTTCTGATCTCTGCCATATCACCGTTGGCGATGAAACTCATCGTTTCGTTCCCCTCCGCCCAAAAATAGTTGTTTTTCACGACCATCAACTTGTCGCCAGTCGCAATCTCACCTTCGATGTTGAGAATGCGTCCACGTATGGCCTGGTTAAACATGTTGGCGCGTTTGTTTGACTTGCAGATTACGACGGCTTCGTTTTCCGATGTATTGTTAAAGGCATTGTGCAACATCTCTTCAAAGGTCTCAGGGCTAATCTTTTGGATGTCGTCGAAGCCGTCCAAATGGAAGATGGGTAATGCGTATTCGTAGAGGTTTTGTCCAAGCATTTGCCTGATGTCAGTGGCGTTGTAGAGTATGCCTGACTCCAAGGCCTGACGTTTTACCTCAGTCAACTCATAGGTGGCTGCTGTGATAGGGAATTGTGATTTCAGATATTCGCAGTCCAAGGCTGGACTCTCTTGGCTTTCAACGGGTGGCAACTGAGCCGTGTCACCTATCAAAAGCAGGCGGCAATTCTCACCGCTGAAGACATACCCCAACAAATCGTCGAGCAAGCTGCTTCCTCCAAACTCCCTTTGTTCGCCGATCATGGAAGCTTCATCAACGATAAACAATGTATTCTTGAACTTGTTCTCGGCTTTCACCATCCTAAAACTTCCGTCTGGAAAGGTTTTGGTTTGGTAGATTCTACGATGTATGGTTGAGGCATTTTGTCCTGTGTAGTTACTGAGGACTTTGGCGGCCCTTCCCGTTGGTGCCATCAGCAAGAATCTCATACCTATAGAAGGCAATGTCCTCACTAAGGTCTTTACCAACGAGGTCTTACCTGTTCCTGCATATCCTCTAAGGATGTAGGTGGGATTGTCTTTTTGCGAAAGAAGGAAGGCGGCAATATGATAAAGCACGATAGATTGTCCCTCGGTAGGCTCAAATCCAAAGGATTGCACCAGTTTAACATATAGCTCGCTACGGCTTAACATGGCTTAGAAAGGATAGCCTATGCCGGCTTGGAATCGGAGGTTGTTGTATTCTTCATTGCCAAACCGCCAATAACTGCCTGTTTCCGGGTCAGGATAAGGATTGCGCATGGCGTACGCGATGTCGAACCTGAGAAGGAGGAATGAGACGTCCAACCTGATTCCGAACCCTGCGTCGAGGGCCATCTGCTTATAAAAATTATTGAATTTGAATTCGCTGTTAGGCATGGATTCGTTGGGATGATAAGTCCAAACGTTACCTGCGTCAACGAATACAGCTCCTTTGAAGATGTTGTAGATGGGGAAGCGGTATTCGGCATTGAACTCCAACTGCATGTCGCCCGTCTTTTCGATGTCTTCTGAGACAGGTACATACCCTCCAGGGCCTATGGTGCGGTAGAGCCATCCGCGTAGTCCATTGGCACCACCGCCATAGAAGCTGCGCTCGAAGGGTAAGTCTTTCGAATTGCCGTAAGGCACACCTATTCCGACAAACTGACGCATGACGAACCACGATTCATTGCCCAGGTCAAGGTGCTGCCTAATGTCAAAACTGCCTCTGACGTATTGGGCGTAAGGCATGCCAAACAGTTCATGATAGCCGTGTTCGTTTTCTGTGATGAGTTTGGTCTTGTTGAACAGCGAAATCAAGTTGCCGCTCGATTCAAAATCGGCGCGGATATAGAAGAAACTGCCTTCCTTGTTGATGCTTTGGGTGTTGTAGATGATGGAATATCTAGTGCCGAACAGGAGGTGGCTGGTGTATTGAGTTTTTTTTCTTTGGCTGGTTTCCGCGTCAAGATAGGCTTGGAATGTCGGGTTGATGTTGGCGATTCTTACGCTATTGAGGAAGAAAGGCGAAAGGGCCTGCGCAAGACGATAGTTGGTTTTCCAGTCGTAGCTGTAGGAAGCCGTTGAAATGTATCGGGAATAGTAGAAGCGGGTTTGTGAGCTGAGGCCTAGTGAGAGGGTGGTGGTAGGTTGGTAATCTCTGGCGAAGCTGAGGGACGAGAAAAATCCAAGAAACTTTGGAAACACAAGGTTGGCCGAGAGTCCCAATTCCCAAGTGTTGAATACACTCTGCCCACTTTCAGAGATTTCATTTTCGACTAGTTGTTGTGCTTCAAAGCCTCCTTTTAGGCCGAGTTGGAAGGTTTCGGCGCCATGAAAGATGTTTTTATTGGAGTAAGACAAGCTTCCTTTGATGCCTAGATCGCCATCAGAGTTGGTGCCTTCGCCTTGCACCGTAAATGAATGCACGTCGTTTTGCTGCATAGTGATGCGGCAGTTAAGCCGATTGAGGCTGTCGTTTTCAACGTTCACCGTGTCGAATTCAATGCTCACATTGCTGTAGAGACGGAAATTGCTCAAGGCTCGATAGGTGCCTGTGACGCTGCGTTGATTGTATGGGAAATCCTCAAGGATCATGACGGAGCGAGAGAAAGCAGAAGGCTTCACCTGTGGCTCGTTGTAGTAATAGAAATGCAGGTGGTTGGTACGCTTTCTTTGTCCAACCTCTTGTATGAATACGGTCGAATCCGAAGGATTGTTGTGAGATTTGAAGATGGTATAGTCTGGGTAGATGCTGATTTTGTTGATGTAGTATTTTTTGTAGGCCAAGTCGCTTTTTTTCAGTTTCATGGTGACAGTCAACGAGTGGTTCATGAAGTTGCTGTCTACCTCATAGAAGATATTGTCACGGCTGAAAAAGAAATAGCCCGAGTTCTTCATCCTTTCGGTGATGATTTCGCGTTCCTTATCAAGTTCGAAGGCATTGTAAATATCGCCACTATCCAGTCTGAATCTAGCGCTATCGCGCATAATATAGCTTCTGATGAGTGAGTCTTCAATAATGTGGTCTACATGACTGACGGTATAGGGCTGGCTTGGAGTGACATGGTAATAGACTCGTGCTTTTTTCTTTCGCTTTTGGTATTTAACAGTATGGGTGACTTTGGAATGGAAATAGCCTACCTTGTCAAGGTATCGTTCCATTTGGTTAGACGAACGCCTGGCCTCTGCGGGGTCGTAATAGACGGGTTCTTTGCCGAAAGTCGTGTTCATCCATTTCCAGAAGTTGCTCTTGGACCGCTGTTGCGATTTGTAGTAAATCCATGTCGGCAGATTGGTTTTAAACGTGCTTTTGTAAGGCTTAAGTGAGATGTAGGATGATAAAGCCGACTTGCTGATTTTGGTCTTTTTGCCTTCTATTTCAACGTTGTTGCTTCTGACCAAATACTTTCCTTCAGGCACAAAACGTCGGACACTGCATGATGACAGTATCATGCCTACGAGAAAGAGTAGAATGATATGAAACTTCTTGCCTGACATGCAACACGGATTTGCTGCAAAGGTAAGAATTTTCCTTTTATACGACCTCGGCTACGGTGAAATTGCTGCCGCCGATGAAAACCACATCGTCGAAATGCGCATTGTTGACAGCCGAACGATAGGCGTGGCTGACGGACTCGAATACTTGTCCACGCAAACCCATGTCGAATGCTTTTTGTGCTAAGATATTGGCATCCAATCCTCTGGGAATATCGGCCTTGCAGAAATAGTATTCAGCGCCATGGGGCAGGAGCTGCAACACGCTGTCGATGTCCTTGTCGTTGACCATGCCAAGTACGAAATGTAGTTTCTCGTAGTTCATCTCAGCCAATTGCTTGACGACTTCGGTGATGCCGGCAACGTTGTGCCCAGTGTCGGCGATGGTCAGCGGGTCTCTGTTGAGGATCTGCCAGCGACCCATGAGGTGGGTGTTGCGGATTACCCTACCGATACCGTCGCGGATGTCGTCTTCCGAGAGGTTGAACTTGTCGCGAAGGAGGTCAACAGCGCACATCACGGTGGTGAGGTTTTTCTGCTGGTAGTTGCCCATCAGTGGGAGCTCGAGAGCCTCCATGTAGAGCTCGCTGTTTTTCCAGATGTCATACTTTTGTACAATGTCGGACTCGATATGGATTTTGTCGCAGTCGAAGACCTGGTCGGCGAAATAGATGGGACTGTGGCATTCCTTGGCTTTATCGATGAAGACTTGTTCGGTCTCTGGATGTGTCTCGCCGATGACGACTGGGATGTTAGGCTTGATGATACCTGCTTTTTCGTATGCAATCTTGGCTCGCGTGTCACCAAGGAACTTCATGTGGTCGAAGTCGATGTTGGTGATGATACTCAGTTCGGGTGTGATGAGGTTGGTGGAGTCCAGCCTTCCGCCCATGCCCACCTCGACGATGGCGATGTCGACCTTTTCTTTTGAGAAATAGTCGAAGGCCATGCCCACGGTCATCTCAAAGAAGGAAAGTTCCATCTGCTCGAACTTTTCCTTGTAGGTGTCGATGAATTGCACCACATTCTCCTCGGGAATCATCTCGCCGTTGATGCGGATGCGTTCGCGGAAGTCGCGTAGATGTGGTGAGGTGTAAAGGCCGGTCTTATAGCCAGCTTCCTGAAACACGGACGCCAGCATGTGTGATGTGGAGCCTTTGCCGTTGGTGCCAGCCACATGCACAGACTTGAAGTCATTCTGTGGGTTGTTGAGAAGATCAAGTAGTTGGATGGTGTTGTTCAGGTCAGCTTTGTAGGCTGCGGCTCCAATGCGTTGGTACATTGGGAGCTTGTTGAACATCCAGTCGAGAGTCTCTTGGTAGGTCATGGTTTGTATTTAAGGTTCATCCCTATGGGATGTTGGCCGCTGATTGTTGTTTTTTACCGAGCGAGCATCCCTACGGGATGCAATGTCTTCCCGTAGGGAAAAGCGTTCGGTTAAATTATGTCTTTCAAATGTTTAGTTGCATCCCATAGGGATGCTCCTTTTATGGGTTACTGGTTGATGACAAAAGTATATGTGATGGTTCCATGTTGCTCTTCGGGAGCATCGGGGTCGGCAGCAAAGGTCGACCGTTTTGCAGCCTGAATGGCTTTTTGGCGCATGGTGTTGTTGAAAATCTCGGTGCCTTTTGTGGCGACTTCGGCGCGAACGACTTGTCCGGCACGATTCACCCAAATGTCAACTACAATCTTGCCTTCTTCGCTGAAGTCGTCGTCAGGACGGTGCAGGCTCTTGGCGCCACGGCCACCAAGGTCATATCCCGTTCCATTGCCTTTACCTCCGTTGCCGTCGTATTTCTTGATGCCTGCCAAACCATTGGGCTTGCCTTGGTCGCCAGGCTGTCCGGTAATGCCTTCCGAGCCACCCGCCTGTGGGCTATTACTGCCCTTGTAGATGGCGCGGTTGTTGACTTGGGGCTTCGGCTGTTCGACAGGTTTCTCCTGCTTTGGCTTGGTGACTTTGGGTTTTTCGATGGCAGGCGCTTCTTCGTCGGTTTGGGTGACGATGTCTTCCTCGTTCTTGCTCTCCTCTTGTTGTGGCTGGGCAGCCATGGGGATGGCGGGCGTTTCGGGCTGGATGTTGCCCATGCCTTGGTCCATCATGCCCAAGTCGACTTCAACGCCTTCTTCGCCAGGGAGAGGGAGGGGTGTCTTGAAGGCCATAAGGAACAATAAAAGCACAACCAAGGCGTGCACCGTGATGGTTCCCACGATGGCAATGCCCTTGGCTTTCTTTTCGTTCTTATCGTTGCTATCCATGGCTTATTTCTTTGGCGATGTAGCTAAAATCACTTTGTGGTTGTTGCCCGTAGCGTTGTTGATCTCGTTGACGGCATCAATCACGTTCACTATGAATTGCACGGGGACGGTCTTGTCTGAACGCAACACTACGGTGGCTTGGCTGTCGTTGCCAATCTTGGTGTTGATCATGTCCATAAGTTGGGTTTCCTCGGCAGGGTTGTCGTCAACGAAGTATTGGTATTGGTCGTTGATGTAGACTGTGACGGTCTGCTTGGCCATGGTCTTGCTGCTGCTTGAAGGCAACATGAGCTTGATGGCGTTGGGCGCGACCAAAGTAGAGGTGAGCATGAAGAAAATCAGCAGCAGAAACACCAAGTCCGACATGGACGAGGAGTTAAACGTAGGTTCGACCTTATTTCTTGATTTAATGGCCATAATGCGCTGATTTTATGCGGGTTCGTTCAAGACATCCATGAATTCAGTTGCCTTGCCTTCAAGCAGGTTGACGACTTTCTGAATCTTGTTGGTGATGATGGCGTGGAAGAAATAGGCTATGATACCCACAATCAGACCGCCGACGGTAGTCACCATGGCTTCGTAGATACCAGATGAAAGCAATTCGATGTCGATGTTGTTACCCGCCATTGACATGTTATAGAAGGCACGAATCATACCCGTCACCGTGCCCAAGAAACCGATCATCGGGGCGGCACTGGCAATCATGGCAAGGATGCTGACGCCGCGTTCCAGTTTGGCAACCTCCAGGTTACCTACATTCTCGATGGCTGAGTTGATGTCGCTCAAAGGACGTCCAATGCGTGAGAGGCCTTTGTCGATCATGCGTGAGATAGGGGTGGAGTTGCCACGGCATAAGGCCTTGGCCGAATCCAACTTGCCGTCTTTCATGTATTCGCGGATGCGCTCCATGAATCCCTTGTCGTATTTCGTTGCACGCGATACGACGATGAATCTTTCGAAGAAAATGTAAACGGCAATGAGCGATAGCACGGCCAATAAAATCATGATCCAACCGCCTTTGGTGGCAAGTTCAAGGATGGAAAGCTTGAATTCTGTGGGTTGGGCTGCTGCTTGTGCTGTAGCGGCTGTCCCTAAATCGTTGACAGTCTGTTGAATTTGTAGGAGGTTCATATTGCTGTTGAATTGTTTGTCTGTTGAATTGTTGTTTGTAGTGACGTGGCGCGCCGCGTCACTACATAATAACATATTACGTTTTATTTTATTGCATTATCGCATGTCAATCACATCCACCTTGGGGTGTTTTTTTGTATCGAAGGTGAAGAAACTATCGTCCAGTTTTTGGTCATATTTCATCTCTTCAACGGTGATGCTGATTTTATTGCCGTCTTCCATATAGATGTCGACACTTTTTAGCTCGGTTTTCTTCGTGTTGATTTTCAGCGTCACACGCTTGTATTGTCCCTTGGGGTTGGCCAACTCGATGGTGGCGATACCTTTCGCGTCGATGTTGGTCAGGCTGGCCACATAGCTCTTGTCCAACGAAGTGAGGATTTTCAAAGGCGTGTTGTCGGTGCCTTCGCTGGCGTTGCTCACCATGACTTCCTCATCGTCGATGAGATACAGCCAAATGGTTTTGCCATCGGAGATGGTTTGTTGGTCGGCCAGCTCGGTTTTATAGGCTTCGCCTTGTAACCAGGCATGGCCTTTCAGGCTCTCGCTTAAGCTTTTGTCGGAACCAATTTGATAGCTAAAAGCCATCTCTACATTTTTGTGGCTCTTGATTTTGTCGACTAAAACGCGGATGATGGCATCGGCGTTGTTTTGTGCGCTAACAGCCTGTGCTGCAAACAATAAGAGCAAGCAGGCGATGATGTTTTTCGTTCTCATGGTCAAATTCCGTTATCTTTGTTGTAAAGATCCCGCAAAATCTGTTCCAAAGCGGCTTCGGATGTGACTTTAACCTCTCTCGACTTGCTGCCTGAGAACGGTCCGACGATGCCCGCAGCCTCCAATTGGTCGATGATACGACCGGCACGGTTGTAGCCGAGTTTTAGCTTGCGCTGGATCATGGAGGTGGATCCTTGTCCGGTTTGCACCACGATGTGTGCGGCTTCCTCGAAGAGGCTGTCGCGCTCGCCATCTTCTTCGATGTCGACGCCTTCGCCTTCGTCTTCAGGTACCTCGGGCAGCAGGAAGGGCTCGGGATAGCCGCGTTGTGCACCGATGAACTCGGTGACGGCTTCCACCTCAGGCGTGTCGATGAAGGCGCATTGCAGACGCACTAGGTCGTTGCCCGTGGAGAGCAGCATGTCGCCTCGACCGATTAGCTGGTTGGCGCCGCTTTGGTCGAGGATGGTCTTGGAGTCGACCTGCGAGATAACGCGGAAGGCAATACGTGCTGGGAAGTTGGCCTTGATGGAGCCTGTGATGATATTGACGGAAGGTCGTTGCGTTGCGATGATCAGGTGGATGCCGACAGCACGAGCCAACTGGGCAATACGGGCTATCGGGGCCTCCACCTCGCGACCTGCGGTCATGATGAGGTCGGCGAACTCGTCGACGATAAGCACGATGTAAGGCAAGAAACGGTGACCTTCGGTGGGCAGCAGCTTGCGGGCCTTGAACTTCTCGTTGTATTCGATGATGTTGCGGCACTCAGCGGATTTGAGGAGGTCGTAGCGCTGGTCCATCTCAATGCACAAGGAGTTCAGCGTGCGCACCACTTTCTTCACGTCGGTGATGATAGCGTCCTCTGAATCGGGAAGCTTGGCAAGATAATGGCGCTCGATGCGGTTGTAAAGCGTCAGTTCCACCTTCTTCGGGTCGACCATGACGAATTTCAGCTCCGAGGGATGCTTGCTGTAAAGCAACGAAGCGATGATGGCATTCAGTCCTACCGACTTACCTTGACCTGTAGCACCTGCCATAAGGATGTGTGGCATCTTGGCGAGGTCGAAGACGTAGGTCTCGTTGGAAATGGTCTTTCCGATGGCGCAGGGCAGGGCGTATTTTGAGTGTTGGAACTTTTCAGAGCTCAACACGCTACGCATCGATACGGTCTCGGGCTTGCTGTTCGGCACTTCGATACCGATGGTACCCTTGCCGGGGATGGGCGCGATGATACGGATACCCAAGGCAGCCAAGCTCAAAGCAATGTCGTCTTCCAGGTTCTTAATCTTCGAGATGCGGACACCCGCGGCGGGAACGATTTCATACAGCGTGACCGTAGGTCCAATGGTCGCCTTGATCTTGTCGATGGCGATGCCGTAGTTACCCAAGGTCTCCACAATCTTGTTCTTGTTGGCGTTCAGTTCCTCTTCGTCGATTTCCGACTTCTGTCCACCATAGTCGTTAAGCATGTCAAGGGTTGGGAACTTGAAGTCGCGTAACTCGTAACGCGGGTCAAAAGGCGTGTCGATGGTGTGGTGTTCCATGTTTTTGCCTTTGTCCACGGTTTCTTCAGTGGGCGTGTTCTCGATGACCAGTTCCACTTTCTCAGAGCTGTTGTCGGTTTTTTCGGGGACGATTTCCTTGGGCTTGACGTCGTTTTCTATAGGTTTGTTGTTTTCTACCGTCAAGACAGGCTCTTGATGTGTCTCTTCGTCTTTAGTATCTTTATTGTCATCATTGTCATTATTGTCCTTTGGGGTATCTGTTTTGGGACGAACGATGACGTTTTCTTTGCCACCTGGCTTTTCGGTGTTGTTTTCTGGATTGACGATAACAAAGGGCGGGTCTTTGGTGTAGGATGTTACCGGCGGTAGATTGGATTTGTTGTCCTCTTCTTCCTCGTCGTCGATGAAATCGGGATCAATGTCCTCGCCGTTGTCGGTTGTGTTCTCCTGCTCTCTTTCAAACTGTTCCCTGATGCGTTGCTCGGCGAGAAGGGCAGCCTGTCTACGTGCCTCTTCTTCCTTTCTCTCGCGTCTTTCCTTGAAATAGTTGAGTGTAAGGTTGAATTGGTAGACAAGGAACACCAACAAGAGGAAGGCGAGGATGATGATGACACCCGTTTTGCCGACGTAGTTGGTCAGAATGGTGTTGAGCCACAAGCCGACAGCCCCTCCGAAGATGGCGCATTTGGGTGCCATGGTGGCGATGAAAGCGAAGAACAAAGGCATCCAAACCAAGCAAAGGAGGGCCCATTTCCAAATGTTCCACATCTTGATTTTGGTAGCCTCTGTAAGACGTAATCCTATGAGGGTCAGTAGGTAAACGAAAAAGAATGAGCCGAAACCGAACGACTCTTTGATGAGCGTTTGCGCCAGAAATACACCAAGGCTGCCCGTTCGGTTCTCGATATTGACTTTTTGGTTGAAAATTTGATAGCCATATTCTTGATGACCTCCGCTGAAGAAGCTCACGAGATAGGAAACCAAAGCAATGCCCAAGAATACGGCAAGACAGATGAACAGGATGCCTATGATTTTGCCGATGCGCCCTGTGTTTTCTTTTTCCTCTATGTCTTTTTTAGGTTGGGTTTCCTTGCTTTTTGGTGCTTTTTCACTTTTTTTTGGAGTCGCCTTTTTTGGTTTCTCCTCTTTTTTTGTCTCTTCAGTTATGATGGGTTGTTCCTCCAAGAGTTCGGCTTCTGGCGTAGCTTTCGGCTTGAAGGTGTTTTCTTTACGGTTGTTTCCTGTGGCCATTTTCTGTCTTCGTTTTGGAAATGCAAAAGTACACAAAAATATGTGTTTTGGAAAGGTGTTTTGACGATATTTTACACTCCCAAAATAAGATTTATGTAATAATTATTGGTGGGTGACTTCCAAGCCAACATTAAAACTCTTTGAGACTTTCTCTACAATCTCATCATAGAGCTGTTTCTTGGCTTTAGGATATAATAGGTTAACAGTGTATTCAATATCGTCAGTCAAGATGGTTTTTCTGTAGAGAATAGTACCTTCTTCATCGATTCCCGAAACCACAAACCAATTGTCCTTTTGTACAGCGTAGGAAACGGTTCCGATATAGCTGCTTTTACACTCCTGGAATAACTCTTCGATGGAATCATCCAATACGTTATAGGAAGCAAAAACGCTCATTTCTTCATTCTCTCTCTTGAATATTCTTCCATCGCCATTTTCTGGTTCGGGTTGGGGGATGAGGAATGTTGGGTACATTATTGAGAAACCGAAACGTGGGTTGGTATAGGTGTCGTAGCTGATGGCGTCGTTCGTTGGCGACTTCGAGTTAAGGTTTTCTGTCGACGGCGTCGTTTGCTTTGCTTCTTTTGTCTTTGAATTGTCGTTTGAACACGAAACCATCCCTATCAGCAAAATGATGAGGACTAAAAAGGACTTTTTCATATCAAATTTGGTGTTGTGGTTCCTTATTTCGGAATTCTGAACATTCTCTTCCAGCGGATGCCGCCGTTTTCCTTGTCTCTTGAGAGCCAAACGAGGATGGGCTTGCCTACGATGTGGTTCTCGGGTACATAGCCCCAATAACGTGAGTCAGCGGAGTTGTGGCGGTTGTCACCCATCATCCAGTAGTAATCCATCTCGAAGGTATAGCTGTCAGCCAGTTGACCATCGATGTAGATCTTGCCGCCTTCCACCTTCAGGTCGTGGAGCTCGTAAGCATGAATGATGCGCTCGTAGAAGGGCAAGGTGTTGACATCCAGTTTCACAGTCACGCCCTTCTTTGGGATGTAGATAGGACCGAAGTTGTCCACGTTCCAAGGATAGAGGTCGGGGCGGTTGGGGAAGAGGCTGGTGCTGGTGCCCATGCCAGGAGCCTGCACGCTGCGCATTACTGATGTGATGTAAGGTAACTTGATGAGTTCGTCGGCCACCTTTGCGCTGATGTTGAGGACGAAGGTGTTGGGGTCTTCGGTGCGGTAGCCCTCGGTGATTTCATATTTGTCCAAGGTCTGCTTGTTGATGCCGCCATTGGTGGTCACCACGGTATAGTTGTGTTGCATGTTCTCAGGTTCAAAGGCTTTCTCGCCGTTGATATACACCACTCCGTTGACGATTTGCAGCGAGTCGCCAGGCATGCCGATGAGGCGCTTCACGTAGTTTTCGCGTTTGTCCACAGGGTGAGCGATAACCTTGCCCGAAGGTGTCATCTGCCCATTGAGGGGGATGCTCACTTTGCCGCTCCATACCGCATCGCGTCCAAATTCGCGCACGAGGTCGTAATAGCTGACACTGCTTTGGTAGTTTTCACAAACCGTGTCGCCAGCGGGGTAGTTGAACACGATGGGGTCGTAGCGCTTCATCGTCGAAACGCCCGGATAGCGATGATAAGGCAGTTTGATCCATTCGAGGTATGACTTTTTGGTCTTGCTCCAAGGCAAAGTGTTGTGAACAAAGGGGAAGGAAAGGGGTGTGTTTTGGCCCTTGGGACCGTAATGTATCTTGCTGACCACCAAGTAGTCACCTACGCAGAGTGATTTCTCCATACTCGAAGTGGGAATGGTGAACATCTCGAAGACGTAGGTCCTGATGATCAGAGCAGCGACCACGGCAAAGACGATGGCGTCGAACCATTCACGGGCGGTTGATTTCTTGGGGCGTTTGGTCGTGAGCGGGTCTTGGTATTTGTCGTTTTTGGCGATGATGGGGAAGAAAATGAAGGGCATAAGGGCGGCCATGCCTTCTTCCCATACCTTGAATCGGCCGAAACACTTGCCCAGTTCGACGAGCATGAGCAACAGCATGAAGATGTTGATGTAGGGGAAGACGATGAAGAACCACCACCAGAATTTCCTCTGTTTGCCGATGATTTTCAACATGACATAAATGTTGTAATAGGGGATGAGGCTATAATAGCCTTTTTGTCCAGCGGCCTCAAACTGCTTCCAGCAGAAAGCAAACGGGATGGTGAAGAGGGCCGGGACGATAAGAATGAAAAGTATTAGTGACATGGTTTAATTATAATTTCTGTATAAACGGAAGGTTGGTTAAAATAGTATTATTAAGGGAAAAATCACGCAGTTTGTAGTTCCGTGCCAAGTGCGTGTAGAGTTAGCCGAATCTGCCGTAAACGTTGTTCGCTTGGTTTAGAAATACCGTAGATGTAACGAGCCAAAAGACTTTTGTTAATACCGATGGCGCGAGCCACTTCCGATACATTGAGCCATGGGAAACGTTTGAACATTTCTGCTACCTCGTTTTGGTCATTCGGTTCGCTTGTTTCGTAGAAGCTTGAGATATGCATGTCGGCATCCAACTCTTCCCAACGGATGGCGGTCCTTTCTTCATCGATGGTAAAGTCGTTGCGTTGTTCCATTGAGGCTTCTTTCAATTCAGGATAAGCTTCCAAAGGACGGCTCAATACACGGCCTTCGGTGGTTTTCAAGTAGATTCTTTTTTCGTCAAACCAGATGTTTTTTATCTTTTCCATTTTATTAATTGTTTTAGTCAAACCTTTTATGCCATTCTGCTATGAAATCATCGCGATAAATGAAGCAAGTGTCGATAGCCTTTTTCATTTCTTGCTCTTTCAGACCATGGTTGTACACCAAACTGACAGAAGGTTCCAATGCGATTTTAGCTTTCTTTCCATTGCAATCCACATGTACATGAATAGGTTGGTGCTCATCCAGATAGAAGAAGAACCGCATACCAAAGGTTATCAACAATGTAGGCATAGCAGGAATTTTCTGCAAAAATAGGTATAAATTTTTATACCTGCAAGTTTTTGGCTGTATTTACACGAAAAAAGCCGACATTGCTGCCGGCTTTTCATGTCACAATCAAAACCTATTTACTACCAATCAAGGTATTTTTTTAAAATATAAGGCTTTAGATCGCTTTCTTTTTGAATGGTTGCAACTCTGTTGTATAAACCGGTGATTTCATCAAGTTCGAGTATGAAGAAAACATAATCATTATTGTCATAATTATACTTTGAATCAATCCTTACAACTTTGGTGTCACTATATGAATTTGCCTCCGCTCTGTATACTTCCCTTGGACTGTTTTCATCTTCATTTTCATTAATCGTTACAGGCATATATAGTTTTCCATTTCGACTCCAATATTTCCTCCTCCAAAGTCCTCCATTATTACCAAATTCATATTCAACGACCTTTGCACCATGATGTTCAATGTTCCAAATCCTGGGGTCGTCAAGTTCATCATCATATAAAATGAATTCGGTTAATCTGTTGTTTAAGAAATGGGATATCACATTATTGTCATAATCAAACACGAACGCTTCATTTCCTTTAAACATTGAAATTGGTTTGTGGCTTTTGGAATCCAATTCTCCAAAGCTCCAGCTTTTATTCGGAATATCGTATGGGAAAATGTCAGAATTCAATTCTGGATTGTTTTCTTGCAGTTTTGTACTCCATCCCAAATAATAAGTTCTATCCATATAAATATAACCATACGAGAGCCCGCCGAAACCTCTTTCTGCATATATTTGTCCAGAACTTATTATGTCCCCCGAGGCATTTGTACGATAAAATGGGCAAACATATTCTCCAACTGATAGGCATGCTTTCGTGGCTAAATCAAGGATGTAAGATCGATGAAAAACATACCGATCGTTTTGCTTCAAATAACCAAAATAGACATTTACCACAAAATAATCATCGATAATAGTATCTATAGTATCGCCGGAGGAAACCATTAAATTGGAGGAAACCATCAAAAAAGAAGATAGTGCATACATACGATAAATATTAAGATTATCCTCATGGTTATATCTCAAAATCTCGTTTTCATCTCCGATTTGTTTTCCAAAAGTCTCTATACAATTATTCATGCCATTAATTTCAAATAGTTTTATCGGCTTATCCATTTCTTCTTTAGGGAAAGCATAGTATGTTCCTATACCATGAGGTGAATAATATGGATCTCCTTTTTCCCATTTTTCCACTTCATTATAATGGTCATAATATAAACACACAATATTATCAATAGCAATATTTATTGAGTCCTTTCGTTCGAAAATATACCCATAAAGATAATTTGGACTGCTTGCAAGTGTGTCACATTCATCGTAAGTCACATTAGGAATCTGAACAGTTGCCATTTTTGAATCAGGCTGGATTGTGTTTTCCTTCTCTTTCCCTGAATTACAAGAAATCATCAATGAAAACAATACTAATGCAAATAACGCTCGTTTGGGGTTTTTATGTTTGTTTTCCATGTTTTTTTTTATTTTGTGTTATTAAGGTCTTCCCAGATGGATTTACCTGTCTTATCAATATAATCCATATACCCGTCTTTTTTAACGTCTGCTAAACCATTAGTGAAGTCTCCTGCACTTTCAAATTGGGGGTTGATAACAAATCTGCCTTCCTTGTTGATAAATCCCCATTTCCAACTACCATAATCCTTGCCTATGGCAACACAAGCTAGATTTTCTGAAAACTTAGATACTGAAGCGAATTGTGGGGCGATGACTATTTTACCAGTTTTGTCGATAAACCCCCAATTATTATCTATTTCAACTCCAGCCATCCCCTCTGAAAAATCCCAAGCAATATCAAATTGAGGATTAATCTGGATTTTACCATGTTTATCAATATATCCCCATTTGTCTCCAGTTTTTACTGCGGCCAATCCTTCGGAAAACGAACTCGCTTTGTCGAATTGAGGATTAATTACGAATTGCCCTGTCTTGTCAATATATCCATATCTATCATTTATCGACACACATGATAACCCTTCCGAAAAATCACTTGCTATATCAAATTGTGCATTAATGACAATGTTTCCAATTCGGTCAACAAATCCGAAACCACCAGCTTCTGGTGTAACCATTGCAAGCCCTTCGGAAAACTTGTATGCCATATAGAATTGAGGATTGATGACAAACTGTCCTGTATTGTCAATATAGCCCCATTTGTTGGCAATCGCAACCGCCGCTAATCCTTCGGAAAAACCTTGACTTAGAATCGTAGTGGATTGGAAACGAGGATGGATAACTATTGCACCAGTGTCATTAATAAAGCCGCAATTCTCACCGATTTTCACTAAGGCAAAGCCTTCCGAGAAATCATTTGCGTAATCAAATTGCGGAGGAATAACAGGAGTACCTTCTCTGTTTACAAAGCAATAACCGTATTGGCTATTGACTTTAAATAAGGCTTCTTTTTGTAAATCCTTTTGAGATTCCGATGAATTGCTTTCTTTTGGAGAGCCACAAGAAACCATCAGTAAACCTATTGCAATGGTCAAAGTTGTTGCCATCACTCGTGTGCTGCTCTTTCCCATAATGCAATACTGTCGGTGTTACCAAAAATGTTCTCGCTTGGTTCTAATCCTATTTTCTTAATACCTAGTTTTGTGTCATTCTTTTTCAGGTATTTCCCAATCTCCCGATGAGCGATTTCTACATCCTTGTACTCTTTCAAAATCGAAAGATACGACCATGTATAGCAAAGAATATAACATTTGATGAATTGGTGTGAATTGAACTTTTTCGGCATTTGTTCAACCACGGCATTTGCCTCTGATTTAGTTATCATTTTTCTATCCCTAATTCGTGACGGGCGCAACCTTTTCTGCCTATAGTTCCCCTAATTCAGCAACAATCAATACAAAAGAAGGCTAGGAAACTAATTGTACTCGTTATCAGTTACAGGCCTGGAAAACCTTGCAGAATAATTTGTACATGTTTACCTAGCCTGTATGTAATCAACAGAATATCTGATTGATACGATATAGGCTGGCAAATCCATGTCAAATACCTCTGCTTAAATTTTCCAGATTCGTAACTAGGTATTAGCACAAATTGCCTTCAACTGCTCGGATTTCTCCCCGAACAATCAAAGGCAAAAGTACAAATTATTTCAAACAACAGCGATTTTTGGACTGATTTTATTCAGATTTCTTGCGAAGCAATCATCATAGGCTGCTTCGTTTCTCGCAGTGATGCAAAGCGGCTGTATAGCCCCAACTGGGCGACAAGAATAATTATTCTCCAAACAAATCCTCCATCCCAAACACCCCCGTCTTCCCAATGAGGAACTCGGCAGCGGCGATGGCGCCCATGGCGAAGCCTTGGCGGTTGAAGGCTTCATGGGTGAGGGTGATTTTGTCGGCAGGCGACTCGGCCATCACGCTGTGGATGCCGTTCACCTCACCTTCGCGGGTCACTTTAATAAATAAGGTATGATCGGCTGGCGCATCGATGCTCCAATGGTCGTAGTTCTGGTTGACGGAGAGGATGTCGTTGGCCAACTTCACGGCGGTGCCGCTGGGCTTGTCAAGTTTGTGGATGTGGTGGGTCTCCGCCATGGAGAGTTGGTAGCCATACTTCTCTGCAAACTTCGCCAACTGTTTGTTGAGTAGGAACATAATGTTCATTCCAATGCTGAAATTGGGCGCGGTGAAAAGACTTTGCTTCTCTTCAAGGCAACGCTTTTTGATTTCCTCGAAATGGTCCTGCCAAGCTGTGGTACCCACCACGACGGGAAGACGCAAATCAAAGCAGCGGTGGATGTTGGCCACCACTTGGTCGGGCTGGCTGAAGTCGATGGCCACGTCGGCCTGCTTGACGAGATTGAGGCGTTCTTCCCATTCTTGGGGATTGTCGACGGTAACGACGATGCTATGTTGTCGGGCAATGGCGGCTTTCTCCACCTCGTGGCCCATCTTTCCGTATCCTATTATTGCAATTTTCATGGTGTGTAATATATGTTCAAAATAGAGCTTGAAACACAAACCTTCTGCTTTTTGCCTCATGGCGGAGAAACCGTCATTCCGCGAAAGCGGAACGCCATCTCCCACGCTCGAAGACGATGTTGAGTGGGAGATAGCGGGTCAAGCCCGCTATGAGGGCAAAGAGCAGGTTTTGTGGTTCTAGGTTCATGGTCTGTTAGAAATTGAGTTGAAAGGATAGCCCCACTTGTGCGTATTGCGGTATCATTATTGGCTGTTCAATGGGCCGATATGGGTCGATGCTGAAAGAGAGGTCGTCGCTGATGTCGTAGTTGTATAGGTGTCCGTCGACGCAGGCGTCTACGATGTTGAGGCCGTACCACGCAATGGTAAGTATGGTATAGAACTCGAAATCACGGCGGTACGACTCTTTATAGGTCTGCAGTTGGTTGTCGGCGTATCGGTTGGCCAAGTCGGCCTCATGTTCGTTCAAGGTCACGCCTTCGGGCAGGTCGCCAGTCTTGAATTCGTAGGCGTGGAGATAGGCATTGTATTCGGAGTAGTTGTTGTAGACCAGATATCCCAATCCGCCCAATCCGGCGTATACGATGGGCACCTTCCACCATTTGCCATTGTACACCTGTCCCAATCCAGGCAGACAGGCTGACATGATGGTGGCTTTCTTTGGGCTGTGTGGTCTCTTGGCTTTGACGACCTTGGCAGTTTTAGCTTCCTTCACCACCGTGTCAGCAGTGAGGATGGCATTACCTACGGTGTCGAATACCACGTTTTGCGCTTCCGTTCGCTGAAAGGCGATGACTATGAGAATGCCCAATAGAAACAGGAAACGGCGCGGCATGACGTTTATTTGCGGTTAAAGAGTTCCATGATGCGGTCAAATTCGGCCTCGTCCTTGAAGTCGATGACCACGCTGCCGTGACCCTTGATGTCGCGTTTCACTTTCACCTTGGTGTTGAGCGTTTGCGACAGGGTCTTGATCTTGCTCTTGAAGTGTTCGGGGATGAAATTGGTCTGCTTGCGTTCCTTGTCGGCCTTGCCTTTGGCCTTGTCGGCCATCTCCTCGGTCTGGCGCACGGTCATCTCATCCATGATGATTTGTTGGAGGAGTTTCAGCTGCTCTTCCTTGTCGTTAATGTTGATGAGAGCGCGGGCGTGACCCATGCTGATGTGGCCGTCGCGAATGGCAAGTTGAATCTCGGGTGGCAACTTTAACAATCTCAGGAAGTTGGCAACGGCACTACGGCTCTTGCCTACCTTCTCGCTCACTTCCTCTTGGGTGAGACTGCACTCATCGATGAGACGTTGGTAAGAGATGGCCACCTCAATGGCGTTGAGGTTCTCGCGGTGGATGTTCTCGATGAGGGCGAGTTCGAGCATCTGCTCGTCGTTGGCCACGCGGATGAAGGCCGGAATCTTGGTGAGGCCAGCCATCTTGGAGGCACGCAGACGGCGTTCGCCCGAGATGAGTTGGTATTTGTTGTAGCCAAGCTTCCTGACCGTAACGGGTTGAATCACACCTTGCTCTTTGATGGATTGGGCCAATTCACGTAGGGCAGTCTCGTCAAATTCGGTGCGGGGTTGGAAGGGGTTGGTCTCAATCAAGTTGATGTCGATTTCGGCTACGGCACCGGCCACGAAGTCGCCGCTGATGTCGCGGCTGGTGATGTCGGTTTCGGGGCTACCGAGGATTATTTCGAGGCCGCGGCCTAAGGCTCTTATGTTTTTATCAGGCATGGCGTGTTAGTCTTTGGTGGATAAGTTGTTCTTTTCGAGGATCTCGCGGGCGAGGTTGAGGTAGTTGATGGCACCTGTGCTGTTGGCGTCGTACATGACGATGGTCTTGCCGAAGCTGGGGGCCTCGCTCAAGCGCGTGTTGCGGTTGATGATGGTGTTGAACACCATGTCTTGGAAGTGCATCTTGACCTCTTCCACGACTTGCTTCGACAGGCGCAGACGTGTGTCGAACATGGTGAGTAGGATGCCTTCGATGTCGAGGTTGGGGTTGAGGCGCGTTTGCACGATCTTGATGGTGTTGAGCAGTTTGCCGAGACCTTCAAGGGCGTAGTATTCGCATTGTACGGGGATGATGACTGAATCGGCGGCAGTGAGCGCGTTGACGGTGACGAGACCTAGAGACGGCGAGCAGTCAAGTATGATGAAGTCGTAGTCGCCCTTGATGGGGGCCAGCAGCTTTTTCATCATCAGTTCGCGCTCGGGCAGGTTGATCATCTCGATTTCGGCTCCCACGAGGTCGATATGGGCAGGCAACAGGAAGAGGTTGGGTGTCTCCGTTTCCGTGATGACGGTCTTCGGATCCACATGGTCGATGATACACTCATAGACGCTCGTCTCGACGGTTCTAGGATCAATGCCCACGCCTGAGGTGGCGTTGGCTTGCGGGTCGGCATCGATGAGGAGTGTCTTGTATTCGAGGACGGCCAGACTGGCCGCAAGGTTGATGGCGGAAGTGGTCTTTCCCACACCGCCTTTTTGATTGGCTATCGCTATTGTCTTACCCATTTTTCAGTCTAAAATTTTCGCTACAAAAATACGCGTTTTGGCGCGATTTATTGCCGTCGCAAATGGAAAGTTATCAACACAACAAAGATTTGTTGATAAGTTTTTGTCGATAAAGGAAATGGCAACAAAAAAGGCCGCAAACGCTTGCGGCCTCTGTGTGTTTTGGTTTGAAATGTTTATTTGTCCAGGCTGTCGAACCATTTGTCGATGGCGCTGTCGATCTCACTGTGGCTTTCGCCCTCAGTGTGCTCGAAGTGGCGCGGCTCGGGCTGGTCGTAATAGTCGGCCGGATATTCGCCCGTCTCGATGTATTTGATGGCATCAGTCAGTCCCTTCGAAACCTTCTCAAAGTCTTCCTTGTAGAGGAAAATCTTGTGCTTCTCGTAGAAAAAGCGTTGCAGGCCCTCGTCGAAACGGCGCTTGC